>Ga0180438_10000311_pt1 | contig 97876 bp, 95 predicted proteins | sample SS_ome_12_FD_132455 | JGI IMG/M metagenome (GOLD analysis project Ga0180438, IMG submission 132455) | Hypersaline lake sediment archaeal communities from the Salton Sea, California, USA - SS_3_D_2 metaG | ecosystem: Environmental > Aquatic > Non-marine Saline and Alkaline > Hypersaline >... | reverse complement strand
GATAAATACATTGTTGTGAATTGTGTCATTCTTAATTGTTAATTACCTCTCTCCCTCTTGCTTTTTCTAAAAAACCCTATACAATACCCCCATGGTCGCCATATTAGTAATAATCTCACTCATCATCCCCCGCCTCCTCATCGCCGCCCTCTGGCTCTTTACCGGCTGGTTCAAAGGAGTCTTCGCCACCTGGTACTGGCCCCTTTTAGGATTCTTCTTCATGCCCCACACCATGCTCTGGTACAGCGCCGTCAAGCACTGGTTCAACAGCCAGTGGGATTTTCCGCAGATTCTCGTTCTGATCCTGGCGGTCTTGATGGACCTGGGGATCGGGATCTTTAATCGCGGCAAGGATTGAAAAATAAAATCCGAAGGTCCGAATTACCGAATTTCCGAACAAGGAGTTTTTTTATCATATGACTAAGTATGATTTGAGGCAAAGGAGCTATGGTTTCTCAGTCAAGCTAGTTAAATTCTTAAATAGATTATCAACTTCGAGGCTGTCCGCTCCTTTATTCAATCAGCTCCTTCGCTCGGGCACCTCCATTGGGGCAAATATAGAGGAATCAGACTCTTCACCTTCAAGAAAAGACTTTAAACATAAATTAACCATATCAAAGAAGGAAGCGGCCGAGACGGTTTATTGGCTTAAAATTATTATTGATGCCGAGGTGCTAAAAAATCAAAATAACGTATCGAGAGCCAATGAGATCCTGAAAGAAGCGGAAGAACTGCTAAAAATCCTCGGCAGCATCACGCGGAAATTATAATAATGTGCCGCAGGCATTTACATTGTTCGGACTTTCGGTAATTAGGAAATTCGGAAATTAAAGGAAAAACGCAGTTACTGCCGCGAACCCACGAAAGAAATCCGCCGGAAGGTCGTGTTAACCGGCGTTGTCGCCCGGTGCCAGGTCGTTCCTCCGTCAGTTGAACGCAGAATGGTGCCAAGCTGGGCCTGGGGAGAATCGAACCAGATGCCGGCTGTCCAGACATGATCGGCATCCGTTGCCGCCACCGTAAGCAGAGCATAGCCGACGCCTTCCGCAGTCGGGATCTTTATCATCTCATAGCTCTGCCCGCCATCCTGCGTGAAAACCATGAGGTCATCATCCACCGCGCTCCAGGCCATATCCCTGCCCAGGGCGATTATCCCGTTGTAGTGAATAATAGTATGGGTCGATTCAGTGCTGGCCCAGGTGGTTCCGCCGTCAATCGTGCGAATGATGGAACCGTAAGTGCCGCAGGCCCAGCAGGTATCGGTGTCATACGCCGATACATCGATCAGACCGGGAGGGACGGTCTCGCTTGACCCCTCCCGCGTCCAGGTAGCCCCGCCATTCGTGGTGTGAAGGATAACGGCGTAGCCATCCAAGGTGTCACCAACGATCCAGGCATTGTTCTCGTCCAGCGCGGAAACCGCACTTAGATTCGCAGTGATATTGGAAGCCTCCTGCGACACCCAGGTCGCTCCGCCATCCGTGGTCTTCAAAATGACGGCGTTGAAACCCACCACCCAGTAGGTCAGCGTATTGACCGCAGCAATGCCGGTCAATTCAACATTGGGAATGGTCTCGCTTGTCCCGAGGCGCTGCCAGGTCGCTCCGCCGTCCGTGGTCTTAAGGATCAGGCCGTAGCCATCGCTGGGCATGCCGGTTGCCAGCGCGTTTGACTTGTCGATCGCCCGGACCTCGGGAAGATCCACGTCGGGAAGCTCACTGCTGCCGATCCTGGTCCAGGTAACTCCCGCATCCTCGGTCTTCAAGATCACACCGTGGCCATCACCTATCGAGCCACCGCCAACATACCCGATGCGGCCGGCGCCGGTGTTATCAGGCTCGGGCTGAAAAATGCCGCAGCCCACAAGGGCGCAGCAGAACAGAGATACCAGAAGTAAGAACAACGACCTTTTCATGCTTCAGACCCTGAACACCTTGCGCGCGATGAGGGGGGCGAAAAAGGTCACGAGCAGGACAAAACCCCAGACGCGGCCCGCCGCGATATTGTAATCCGCCACTATCCTGGACCAGGGATAACCCATCACGTAATGCCCGAAAATGGTCTCAAAAACCACCGTCAGCGAGACCCAAAAGAGGCCGACAAAGATCAGCTCCCTGTCCGCGGGTTTGACCGCCTTTACAAAAATACACGCGACGATCAGCACCACCGCCACAAAGATCGCGGTGCTGATCTGATGCGCGGCAAGCCCCCCCACCGCCAGCGTATAGTATGTGTTCCGGATCACGCCGTTCACGATCGCCAGAATACCCAGTATGAACCATACCAGAAGCGCGTAAAGAAGCGTTTTATTCGTCATGATCTCACCTCCAGCCGCGCCTTCCCGTCCGCCGGCCGAACTTCCGGCGCGGCTTGAAGCTCCTGACCACCGGCGCTTCAAAGGCCGGGTGGCTGATCTCAGGGTGCTTTGAGACCGGCAGCGCCATGCGCATCAGGCTTTCGATCGCGCGCACGTCGCCGCGCTGGTCAGGAGTGGCAAAAGAAATGGCGCGGCCTTCATGGTCCATCCGGCCCGTCCGGCCGATGCGATGCACGTAGTTCTCCGTGTCGTCCGGCAGGTCGTAGTTGATCACCAGCTCAATGCCCTTGACATCGATCCCCCGGGCCGCGATATCCGTGGCCACCAGGATCCGGTACTTGCCGGACTTAAAACCCTCCAGCGCTTCCCGGCGCTGGTTAAGGGACCGGTCGGAATGGATCTCCGCCGCATTGTGCCCCGCCCGCCGCAAGCCTTTGGTGATGCGGGAAGCACCCCTTTTGGTGCGGCTGAAAAGCAGGACGGTACCGCGGTACTGCTCCAGCAGCTTGAGCAGGAGGACGCTCTTTTCCTCTTTCTTGATGATGAAGAGCTCCTGGATCACGTTCCTGGCCGCGGTGCCGGAAGGGGCGATCTCAACGCTCACCGGCAGCTTCATGTGCCGGGCGGCGATCCTCACGATCTTTTCCGGGATGGTGGCGGAAAAAAGCATGGTCTGCCGCTCCCGGGGCACGTGCTGAAGGATCTTTTCGATCTGCGGGGCGAAACCCATGTCCAGCATCCGGTCCGCCTCGTCCAGCACCAGGACGCGGATATCGTTCAAATTGATCTTTCTCTGCCCCACATGGTCGATAAGACGGCCGGGGGTGGCGATGATCAGGCGCGGCTGCCGCTGCAAGGCCTTGATCTGGTGGTACATGGAAGCCCCGCCGATCAAAACCGCGCTGCGCATGTTGAAAGCATGCGCGATCTTGTGGAGGGCTTCATCCACCTGCAGGGCAAGCTCGCGAGTGGGGACCAGCACCAGCCCGCGGCCCGGTCCCTGCGCCAGGCGCTGGATCATGGGAATGCCGAAAGCCATGGTCTTGCCCGTGCCGGTCTGAGCCACGCCGATAACGTCCTTGCCTTCAATGCCGATGGGGATCGCCTTATACTGGATCGGGGTCGGGACCTTGAATTTCATCCGCTCCAGCAATTCAAGTATGTTGGGGGCAATGCCCAGGCCGTAAAAACTGGCGTTGTGTTGAGCTTGTTGCTTCATGCTTGACTCTCCCTGAGGGTATTGTGGCACCAGGAAACAGAACTGTCAACATTGCTTGACAAAATCACGGCGCAAGTGCATAATCTCCAGCCGAATGAGAGTCGGCATAACCTATAACCTCAAGTCCGAGGTGGAAATGCTGGATCCCTCCCATCCCCGCGTGGAGGACATGTCCGAGGAATTCGACTCGCCCGAGACCATCGAGGCCATCTGCCATGCCCTGGAAAGCCTGGGCCATGAGTGCATCCGGCTGGGTTACGGGAAACCCGCCCTGGAAAAGCTCATGGCAAGCAAGGTGGATTTCGTCTTCAACATCGCGGAGGGCTACTATGGCAGGTCACGCGAGGCGCATATCCCCGCCCTCCTGGAAATGCTCGATATCCGCTACAGCGGCCCGGGGCCCCTGGCCGCGGCCCTGAGCCTGGACAAGATCTTCGCCAAAAAGATCGCCGCCGGCTGCAACATCGCCACCCCCGAATACCTTCCCATCTTTCCCGATCAGGAACCCGTCCTCGAGAACATAAAATACCCGGTGATCCTCAAGCCGGCCTACGAGGGATCCAGCATCGGCATCCGCCAGGACTCCAAGGTAGCGGACCGCGATGCCTTCCTTAAAAAGCTTTCCTGGCTCAGGGCCAATTATCCCCATCAACCGGTCATGGCGGAGAAGTTCATCGGCGGAAGGGAGTTCACCGTGGCAGTGATCGGTAACCGCGAGCCGGAGGTCCTGGGGATCATGGAGATCATCCCCAAAGACACCGCCATCGAGGATTTTATCTATTCCCTGGAGGTCAAGCGTGACTATCTGCGGCTCGTCAAGTACAGCTCTCCGCCCAAGATCAGCGAATCGCTGCGCGGGAAACTGGAGCGATCGGCCCTGGATCTTTATCGTGCCCTTGGCTGCCGGGACGTGAGCCGCTTTGATTTCAGGATCGACCGGCATGAGACCCCCAACTTTCTGGAGGTCAACACTTTACCCGGACTGCACCCGGTCTCAAGCGACATCGTGATCATGGCGCGTCTCAGGGGGATCGAATATCCCCAGTTGATCGAACGCATTTTCAAACACGCCCTGGAGAGGTATAATTAGACCATGGCAGCCTATGATCTAGGATTCGTATTTATCGGGGATAAAAAGGAATCGATCATCAAATGGCTGCGCGAGGAAAGCTCTCTGCGCGGCCTCAAGTTCCTCTGGATCAACGAACCCAACGCACCGGAAATGCTTTCAAAGATCGAGAAAAGGAAGATCAAGGTCTCTTTTCTGGTCGACAACGAATCCAACTACTACAACCCCGAAGACATCTACATGAAGGTCTGCTACGCGGTCAAGGACCAGGGCGGCAGAGTGGTCGATGATCCGGACAACGCCCGCGCCTCCGCGGACAAATCCGTGACGCATTACGATTTCGCGGAGGCCGGCCTTCCCGTCCCCTACACCATCGTGGTCAGGAACTGGCAGCCGGATGACTTTTCTCTCTCCAAGGACCAGCTCAAAAAACTGGGCCTGCCCTTCATCATCAAGCCCGCCCGGGGATTCGGACAGCACGGCGTGGTCAAGGACGCTTCCGGCGACATCACCCAGATCGCGGAAGCGCGCCACTTCAGCCGCGGCGACAACTTTCTCCTGCAGGAAAAGATCGTGCCGGCCGTGCTCGGCGACATGCCGGGATGGTTCCGCGTCTATTATCTCTTCGGCGAGATCATCCCCTGCTTCTGGCATCCGGAGACCGGGGTCTACCGCCATGTCACCCTGCGCGAGATGCACAAATTCCGGCTCCTCCCCCTGGCGCGCTATGTTTCTGAAATCGCGCGCATTGTGAACATGAAATTTTTCAGCACCGAGATCGCCCTTGCCGGACAGGGCAAAGAACGGCGCTTTGTGATCATCGATTATGTCAATGACCAGGTTGAGCTCTGTGTCCGCCCCACCAAGATCGGCGGTCCGGTGCCGGAGGTCGTCCACCATATCGCCGAGACCATCGCCGAGCACGCCTGGATGCACAAGGTCGGCAAAAAACCCATCACCCACCGCGACATCTGGCTCGCCAAGGCCGCGACCGAGGACGAATCAATTTGATCTCGCCGCATCCGGAGATACACAAAGAATATCCTGTCAGCCTGAAGAATTCTTTCTGGGACGGGTTCTTTGCTTCCATCCAGGCGGCCATCATCGATCAGTTCATCACTCCCCTGGCGCTTTACCTGGGCGCGAACAACGTCTGGATCGGAATTCTCAACTTCGTGCGCAATTCCTTTGTCTCCGTCATGCAGGTCCATTCCGCGGCTATCACCCGGAGGGTGGGCTCCCGCAAAAGATTCATCCTCATCAGCGTTTTGGCCGCGGCCCTTCTCTGGCTGCCGACCTATCTTGTGCCCTTTCTCTGCGGGGACCTTCGCGTGCCGATTTTCATCCTGCTCTTCACCCTGACCTCCTCTATCAATATGCTGGCAACCCCCGCCTGGGCCTCGCTCATCTCGGAATATGTGCCAGCCAACAGAAGGGGGCAATATTTCGGCTGGCGCGGCACCACTTTGGGTTTTGTTTACAGCGTCAGCATGCTCGCCGCCGGCCTGGTTCTTTGCTTCTTCCACGGCGTAAGTCTCTTCTGGGGATTCTTTATCCTCATGGCCGCGGCCGCGATCGCCCGCCTGGTCTCCTGGTCCTTTATCACCCGGCTCTATGAGCCGAAATGGCAGCCTCAACAGACGGACTACTTCACTTTTGTCGAGTTTATCAGGAGACTGCCGGTCAGCAATTTTGCCAAGTTCACGGTCCTGGCTTCCATCTTCAACCTGGCAGTGGCGCTCGCCTCTCCTTTCTTCGCGGTCTACCTGCTGCGCGACCTAAAATACGATTATTTAAGCTTCACCCTGGTCATCGGCGCTTCGGTCTTTGCCACTCTCGTCCTTCAGCGGTACTGGGGAGATTTCGCGGACAAGTACGGAAACCGCAAGATCTTTCTGCTCAACGCCCTCCTCATCTCCGTCATCCCTTTCCTCTGGCTTTTCAGCAAGGAGATGTGGTATCTCTTCCTCATCCAGCTCATCGCGGGCGTGGGCTGGGCCGGCTTCAACCTCGCCACCGCGAATTTCATCTACGACGCGGCGGTCGCCGCCAAAAGGGAGCGCTGTCTGGCGTATTTCAACTTTTTGGCCGGACTCGGGCTGGGTTTCGGGGCGCTGCTGGGAGGATATCTCTATCGGCATCTTCCGCCAATCCTGGGAAGCAGCTTTTTTGGTCTCTTGATTATCTCTGGCCTGGGGAGGTTCTTTGCCGCCTTGGCCATGCGAAACAACATCAAAGAGGTCAGGCACGTGGAACACGTCCGACTGCGCATGCTGCTTTTCGACGTTTCCGGCATCCGGTCCTTCGGACTGCTCAGCCGGGAGCTGCTCTTTGCGGCAAAAAATTTGAGACCCAGGAAATCCTGCGGAAAATAAACGGTCTCCTTATCTATTCAACCACCAGAAACTGAAATTCAAAACCGAGGCAAAACTCACCCAGAGAAAATAAGGAACAAGTAAAAGCCCCGCCGGTTTAGATAGCGCGTAGAACTTGATGATGGCAAAGAGGATGAACACCCACAGGATCACGATCTCAATGAACGCCACGTGCAGCGAATGCCAGCCGAAAAAGAGGAAGGACCAGAGGCCGTTCAAGACCAGCTGGATCACAAAAATGGCTATGGCGAACTTGACCCGATTGTCACCGATCCCCCGGTTCCAGACCAGACCCGCCGCGATCCCCATGGAGATATAAAGCAGGGTCCAGACTGGCCCAAAGATCCAGTTGGGCGGAGCAATGGGGGGACGGGTAAGCGTGGCGTACCAGGTGGGGATCGCCGGTCCCGTCGCCAGCTGGCCCAGGATGCCCGGAAGGAAAGAAATCACCACCCAGATGATAATGGCAATAATGTTCATGATCTATCTCCTTTTCTTTTCAAAATATTTCTGGTGATATTCTTCCGCCCGGAAGAACTTGGCAGCAGGCTCGATTTGAGTGACGATCGGTTCCCGGTGTTTCTTTGCCTGCTCTTTTTTTGATTTCAAGGCCGCGGCCTTTTGCTCATCATCATAATAAAAGATCACGGAGCGGTACTGTTCGCCAACGTCCGGACCCTGGCGGTTGAGCTGGGTCGGGTCATGAATGCTCCAGAAAACGTCCAGAAGCTCTTCATAGGTAACGATCTTTGGATTAAACTTGATATGCACCACTTCGGCGTGGCCGGTATCACCCCGGCACACCCTTTCATAGCTCGGCTCAGGAACCGTTCCTCCGGCAAACCCGACCGCAGTATCCACCACTCCCTTGACTTTTGAAAACTCCTCCTCCACATGCCAGAAGCATCCCGCGCCAAAGGTCGCCTGTCCCAGTTTATCCTCACCCTTCTTCACGAACCGCAGCGCCACCCCATTGATACAGTATCTTTTGCCGGTGGGAGGCGGGCCATCGTCAAAGACATGGCCAAGGTGGGCATCGCACCGGGCGCAGAGGACTTCGGTGCGGACCATTCCCAGACTGCGATCCTTCTCGGTCCGGATATTCAATTCCGAGATGGGCTCAAAGAAACTGGGCCAGCCCGTGCCGGACTTGAATTTCGTTTCCGCCCGGAACAGGTCCGTTCCGCAGCGCACACATTCATAGATCCCGTCTTCTTTGATCTCCTCCAGCGTGCAGGTAAAAGGCCTTTCCGTTCCCTTGCGGGCGGTGACCTCATACTGTTCCGGGGTTAATATTTTTTTCCATTCCCTTTCGCTTTTGATAACTTTGTCAACGACCACGATCTTATCCAAGCGCGCGTCATAGATCTTGATCTTCCCGGCCTCCGGCGTTCTCGGCGCTTTTCCCATAGCAAACGCACCTCCCGCAAACAGGATAAGAATGAACACGGGAATCAACCGCTTAAGCATGGGGATATTATACAACTATTCGAAGGAGCTAGGGAAGGATTATTCGCTAAGCCATCAGATTCCCAAGCGCGAGCAGGATGGCATCCACCTCATAGCGGCGGTAACGGTAACCAGAAACGTGATAATTTCTTTGGCAGCGTGAAAGGAATTTATTGAAGTCGAAATCCGTGCTTTTGCGGAGGGCCCGGATAAATTTGGCGGCGGCCTTTGCGGAGCTGAAGCGCAAAAGCGTCCTGCCCGCTTTCTTGAGGGTCGCCGTGTAGGAATTGCCCATATCCAATATTTCCGCCTTGAAGACCTTTACCGCGACCGCCTCGGGAAGCAGTTCAAATAACGGCCCCAGAAAATAAGGCGCGCTCTTCCCGTAAAAACCAAAGGCTTTGAAGGGCACCTCCCCCTCCTTCCTGCGGTAGGAAGTAATGGGCAAAAAAGCCCTTCGGGCAGCAGCCAAAAGCTTGGGGCTGTATCCCCCGCTGATCACGATCTGCAGGACCGGGAGTACGCTTGCTTGCTCCCCGCCGGCAATGGCAGCGGCGAAATCACTGATGGAATCGAGAAAATCCTGATGCGAAAGCTCGCTGAACCGTCTATGCTTTACCGCAAAATGTTTCGGCACAGGAACGGGCCTGGCTTTTCGCGTTTCGGCTTTGACCGCGGGAAAAATGGTCGATGGAAGCTCCATGAGAAGACGCCTGGCTTCATACCGCTTGAACTCATATCCCCTGACCGGTCCGCTCTGGAGCATGGCCCGCACGATCTCATTTGTCGTCTCGGGATCCATTTTTCTGAGCGCGAGCACGAACTGGGCGGCCTTGAGCACATCGCTGAAACGCAGCAGGGTCTGGCCGGCATAATCTAAGGCCTCGGCCGCAGACTTTTTCTTATCCAACGCGTATCTTTTCCAAAAAAGACGGACCGCGATCGGCTCGGGCAAACTCTCAAAAAGTGCCCCCAAAAAGAAGGGAGCGGGCGTTTCCTCAAAACCCAACTGTTCAAACGGATCCTCTGCCAGTTTATGGGGAGAAACATAAAGCATGGCCTCCCGGGCCGCCTCCAGGACCTTGGCGTCATAATCCGAAGCAATCACATAGTCAACGATCCTCTTTACCGAAACATATTCGCCCAGGTTTATCTCGGAGGATTCATTCCTGATGAAAAAGACACGGGTATGAAGAGGGATCACGCGGATGTCGTTGCGCGTTCTCCAGAAGAAACGCGGGCATTTGAGCGCTTCGTTTACGGGTGCCGGTTTGTTTACTTTTACCATTGCATCTCCCACGATTATTTCGTAAGTTCCCGGCCAAAATTTCATTCCGGGATGAATCCCCATGTGGTATAATGATTTCCATGGAACCGCTCTTGAGCGCGGAGATCATCGGAAAATACGCAGCGGTCATCGGGGCCGAGGTCCTGGCCCTGATCCTGGCATTCACGATCTTCAATTTTTTCATCGCCCTGCTCTTTCGGGCCTTCGGCTCCCTGCCCCTGGTCCGTAAATTCCATGACCGGCTGGAGACCATACGCTTGAACATCAAATGGATCCTGGTCTTCCTGTGTTTCGCGGTCTCGCTCTCCGCCGTCGGATTCAACGGATACCTGATCTTCAAGCAAAAGGATCTGATCGAATACACCCAGAACGTCGTCCTAAAAGTGCCCATCAATGTCTGGATCGACTTCGGTCTGGGTTTGGCGCGCATCACCATCATCGTCATTCTGGCGACACTTCTGGTGCGCATTATCCGCGGCATCCTCTCCCGGCTTGACCGCAAAGCCAAGGCCTTTGAAGGCATCCAGGCCAACGACGAAAGCATCGAGGCTTTTTTCAACTCGCTCTATAGAATTTTGAGCAATGGCATCTGGCTCCTGGTCTTCGTCTACGCCGTCTGGACCCTTCCCTATCTCTCGTTCATATCGCCCTACATCTTTTCGCTCTTTAAGATCTATATCATCATTTCTTTAGGATCGCTCATCGTGGGCTCGGTGGCGGTGATCGTGGACACCCTGGACGCGCTCAGCAAAAAATACGCCAGCCCGGACAATATCCTGAGCTACTACAGCCACCTGAGCGTCCTGGTCCCCCTCTTCCGGCGCTCGCTGGAATACGTGATCTATGTGACGGTAGCAACCCTGGTGGTCATGCAGATCAAGTTCATCTCCCCCCTGGCGGGCTACGGCCCGATCATCATCAAGATCATCGGTATCGTGTTCTTAAGCCGCGTCTTTGTGGTCCTCTCCGACATCATGATCGGGAATTTCTTTTCCGAAAGCGAGAAGCTCACGGAGCTCGAGGCCCAGCGCCAGCGCACTCTCCAACCCCTGGTCAAGAGCTTTTTCAAATACGCGGTCTATCTCGTCGCCTTTGTCCTGATCCTCCACGCCATGAATATCAATCCCACCCCGGTGCTTGCCGGGGCGGGGATCCTGGGCATCGTCATCGGCCTGGGGGCGCAGCCCCTGGTCAACGATCTGGTATCCGGCTTCTTTATCCTTTTTGAGAACATTTACCTGGTGGACGATTACATCGAGACCGAAAGCGCGCGCGGCAAAGTGGAAGGGATCGATATCCGCACCACCCGCATCCGGGATCCCAACGGACAACTCCACATCTTAAGGAATGGCCAGCTCAACACCGTGATCAATTATTCAAAGAACTATACTTATGCAGTGGTGGAAGTGGGCGTGGCCTATGATTCAGACCTGGACAAGGTCTACGCTGTCCTCAAACAAACCGGAGAGGAGTTAAAAAAGACCCACCCGGATGTCCTGGACCCGACCGAGGTCAAGGGACTGGAAAATTTCGGGGAATCCGATCTCCTCGTCCGGACCACCACCCGGGTCAAACCCGGCTGCCACCTCAAGGTCGCCCGGGACCTGAGAAAAATGATAAAAGAAGCATTTGACCGCGAGGGCATCGAGATCCCGTTCGCGCGCAGGGTGCTGATCTTCAAGAACCCGCCGCCGGAGAAACTCTGAGATGGACCTCTTCTCTAATGAGCCGGACCTGCTCGATCTTCCGCATGAAGAAGTAAAAGCCATGGCTGAAAAATGCACCAAATGCCAGCTGGCCAAGGGCCGCCACAAGGTGGTTTTCGGAAATGGCCCCGTTCCTTGCTATCTCATGCTTATCGGCGAGGCCCCCGGCGCGGATGAAGACACGCAGGGCCTGCCCTTCGTGGGACGCGCCGGACAACTGTTAACCAAGATTCTGGAATCCGTGGGCATAAAACGCCCGGATGATATCTACATCACCAACACGGTCAAGTGCCGTCCGCCCAACAACCGCGCCCCTCTCCCCAAGGAGCAATCCGCCTGCGCTCCCTATTTGGAAGCCCAGATCAAACAAATTAAACCCAAGATCATCCTTCTGGCCGGATCGCCGGCGGTCAAGGCCGTGCTCAAGATCGATGAACCCATGAGCAAGATCCGCGGCAAATGGCTCAAACTGCCGGGGACCGATATCTCGGTCATGCCCATCTTCCACCCCGCCTATCTCCTGCGCAATCCCTCAAAGAAAAAAGGGTCGCCCAAATGGCAGACCTGGGAGGACATGCAGGAGGTCAAGCACGCGCTGGAATACCATCGGAAAGTCGCGGAACTGGCCAAGGAGTCCGAAGATTGAGCCGGGTTTTCTTCGTCAAAGACCCATCCCAGGTCGTTAAATTGTTCGATTCCGCCGGGATCGGAAAGATCATAAGCCCCAACGATTTCGTGGCGCTCAAGATCCATTTTGGCGAACGCGGCAACCATGCCTACATCAAATCTGATAAAGTCAAGCCCCTGGTCAAGAAGGTCAAGTCAAAGGGAGGAAAACCCTTCTGGGTGGACGCCAACACTCTCTATAAGGGCGGCCGCATGAACACCCTCGATCACCTTCAGACGGCCTTTGACCACGGCTACACCTTTGGCAAGACCGGCGCGCATGTGATCATCACGGACGGTCCGCAGGGAAAATCCACTGAAAAGCTCAGGGTTAACTACAAGCATTTCAAGCAGCTGAAGGTCGGATCGCTCATATTTGAAGCCAACGTTTTGATCTCGGTGGCTCACTTCAAGGGTCACATGTTGACCGGCTTCGGCGGAGCGATCAAGAACATCGGCATGGGGCTCGGCACCCGGGCGGGCAAGCTGGACATGCATTCCGACTGCGAGAACTGCGCGGAAAGGAAGACCTGCCAGAGGAAAAAGACGATCGAGGCCTGCTGGGTGGGATCATCCGATTCAGTTCAAGAGAAGATGGCTGAGTACACTGCCGGAATACTTGAGCGGTTCAAGAACAAAACTGCTTTTATTAACTTTATAACCGATGTCACAGAGAACTGCGACTGCATGGACTCCAATTCAGAACCCATCGTGCCCGACATCGGCATCCTCGCTTCCTTTGATCCGGTGGCAATTGATCAAGCCAGCGTGGACCTGGTGAATAAGACCCCGGGAAGGATAGGATCAGATGACAAGTTCAAAAAACTCTGGCCGGAAACGAATTGGGAAACGCAGCTGCGCCATGCCGAGGGAACCGGGCTGGGAAGCAGAAAGTACGAGCTGATCGAAGTATGATACACGATCTGATCCGGGACAAGAAATTCCAGGAGCTGGAAAAGGAATACAAATTCCTTTCCCGCGCGCGGGGAGAAACGCTGGACAAGCTCGATTACGTGGTCTTTGACATTGAAACCACCGGGCTCGAGCCCACCCAGCACGAGATCACCGAGATCGGAGCGATCAAACTCAAAGGCAGCGAAGTCGTGGGCGTCTTCAGCTCCCTGGTCCGGCCCGGGAACCCGATCCCGGCGGAGATCACCCGCTTCACCGGCATAGATGATCAAATGGTCCAGGATTCCCCTTCCATCAGCGAGGTCCTGCCCCGCTTCATTGAATTCATCAACGATGCTCCCCTCATCGCGCACAACGCCGAATTCGATGCCGCCTTCATCAAGCAGAATTTAAAGAAACACCTTAACAAGGATCTGTTCAATCCGGTCATTTGCACGGTCAAGGTCTCACGCTATCTTTTCCCGGACCTGGAGAACCATAAGCTTCACACCGTCGCCCGGCGCCTGGGGATCCCGGTCGAGAACCGCCACCGCGCCATGGGGGACGCGGAAGCCACCTATCAGATCTGGATCAAAGCCCTGCCCCTGCTCAAAGAGAAAGGGATCAGCAGCAAACGCGAGCTTGACGATTTGCTCTCGCGGTTGTAGGATAAAAACCATGGATTTTGTGCAGGAGATCTGGAACAAGGCCAAAAGGCTGAATAAGACCATCGTTCTGCCCGAAACTGACGACATCCGCATCCTCAAGGCGGCCGAGCTTATCCTCAAGAGCAAACTGGCAAGGATCATCCTGGTCGGAAAAGAGGATGACATAAAGAATCTGGCCGCAAAAAATGATGCGGACATAGCTGCCGCTCAGATCGTCACTCCCCGCAGCCATCCCAAACTGGATAAATATACCCAGATCCTCAAGGATAAAAGGGCACACAAAGGCATGACCATCGAGAAGGCGCGCAATCTCTTGACCGACGACTATCCTTATTTTGCGGCCATGCTGGTCGCCCAGGGAGAAGCGGACGGGATGGTCTCCGGGGCAACCCATTTTACCGCGGACACGATCCACGCCACCATTGACTGCATCGGGAAAGCCGAGGGGCAATCGATCATTTCCAGCTTCTTTGTGATGATCCTGTCGGAAAGGACCTTTGTCGAGGACGGGATCCTGTTCTTCGCTGACTGCGGAGTGGTCCCCAACCCGGATCCGGAACAATTAGCGGACATCGCAATCCAGACCGCGGACTCCTATGCTAAGTTAATGAACAAGGAGCCGCGCGTCGCCATGCTTTCATTTTCCACCAAGACATCCGCCGTCCATCCGGATGTGGACAAGGTCATCAAAGCCACCGAGCTCGCCAAACAAAAAAAGCCGGACCTGCTTCTGGACGGCGAACTCCAGCTGGACGCGGCGCTCATTCCCAAGGTCGGCGGCAGAAAAGCTCCCGGCAGCCCGGTCGCGGGAAAAGCGAATGTCCTGATCTTTCCGGACCTGGACGCGGGAAATATCGGCTACAAACTTACCGAACGGCTGGCCCATGCCCGGGCGTTCGGCCCCATCTTTCAGGGGGAAGCCAAGCCGGTCAATGACCTCTCACGGGGCTGCAGCATCGATGATGTGGTGAACGTGGTGGCGCTGACCGCGGTCCAGGCGCAATGATCTCCGCCGGCGAGATATTAAAGCTCATCCAGAAAAAGGGCGTTGATTCGGCTGAGGTTTTTCTTTCCTCCTCAAGTTCCCTCAAGATCGATGTTCTCGACGGCAAGGTTGAATCCGTGGACGAGGTGCGGGATGAGGGTTGCGGGCTGCGGGTGATCAAAGACAAACGGTTGGGCTTCGCCTATACTTCGGAATTCGAAGCATCCGTCATTGAAGAAACCATCGATCAAGCTCTTGAAAACGCGAAAAGCTCAGAAGCGGACGAATACAATTCCTTTCCCAATCCCCCAATTCCCCAATCTCCCAATCTCCCTGATTTATTCGACCCCAAGATAAGCAAAGTTCCGGTTCAAGCAAAAATCGAACTGGCCCTGAAAATCGAAGCAGCCGCTTACCAGACAGACAAGAGAGTCAAAAAGACCGAAAAAGTCTCTTATAACGATTCCGAGATCGAGGTCTGGATCGCGAACAGCAACGGCGTAAGCGTAAATTACAAGACCAACTACTGCGGGGGGCTCGCCCAGATCGTTGCCGTCCAGGACCAGGAAATGGAAGCCGGCTTCGGGATCGATTTTGTAAAGGGATTCGATGCTCTCAAACCGGAAAAGATCGGCAAAGAGGCCGCCGAGAGAGCGGCCGGGCTCCTGGGAGCCAGGATCATCCCCAGTCAGAAGGTCCCTTTGGTCATCGATCCGTTCGTGGCAACAAACATCCTGAATGTCCTGGCAATCCCTCTTTCCTCGGACGCGGCTCAAAAAGGAAAGTCATTGTTCGCAAATAAGCTGGGAAATGAGGTCGGTTCCGAGATCTTGAGCATCATTGATAACGGAAGGCTCGAAAACGGCCTGGCCGCCGCGCCTTTCGATGCCGAAGGCGTTCCCACCCAGGAGACCAGATTGATCGAGAACGGGATCCTGAAGAATTTCCTTTACAATACCTATACTGCCAACAAAGGCAGGGCTAGATCAACGGGCAACGCGGTGCGGGAATCGTTCAATGTCATGCCCCACCTCGGGCCGACAAACCTTTATATCCCCGCCGGAAAACAGTCTCCCGATGAGATCATGCGGTCGATCAGCCGCGGCCTTTATATTCAGCGCGTGATGGGGATCCACACCGCCAATCCCATCTCCGGGGACTTTTCCATCGGAGCCGCCGGTTTCATGATCGAGAACGGAGAAAGGACTTTTTCTGTGCGGGGGATAACTATCGCCGGAAATCTTATTGAAATGCTCAAATCCGTAAACGGGGTGGCTTCGGATTTGAGATTTATCACGAACGTTGGCTCCCCTACCCTGTTGATCTCGGGAATAAATGTGGGAGGGGGATAGTGCGACAGATCGGCAGGCGGCAATATAAGTTAACCCAGATCAGGAAAAAGCAGGTTCAGGCCAAGCATTTCAGCAAGGTGGAGAAGGTCAAGACCAATAAATTTAAGGCCTCTTTACATCACAAGTGATCCTGGTTGTTGCGGAATTCGATCAATTCCGCCAGCCGCTGGCCGGTTTGCTTTAACATCCGACCGATGGATTCATCCTGAAAACCGCGCTCTTTGAGCCATTCCAGATGACGCTGGATAGTTTCAAGCCCCTGACCGATCAGACCGGCTTTCCTCAGGACATATTCCGCGCTCCGGCCCGAATACCTCAGCATATTTATCCTGCGGTCAGCATGCGAAAGCCATTTTCGGATCTCATTCAGGAACCGGCGGACTTGATGATGCCTGATCCGCTGAGCGTGCTTGATACGCGGCACAGATATGATCTTCATATCACTTATTTATCGTGATCTTCAAACTTAATTTCATTGAAATATATGAGATTTTTGTGTAGAATATAACCTCTCGGAGTAATAGAATGACCAGAACCATTAAGATTTTTGATACCACTCTCAGGGACGGCGAACAGTGCCCCGGGGCCTCGCTTAACCCCGAAGAAAAGCTTGAGATCGCCCGGCAGCTTGCCAAGCTCAACGTGGATGTGATCGAGGCCGGATTCGCGATCGCTTCGCAGGGAGACTTCGACGCGATCAAGGCTATCGCCCAGCAGATCAAAGGGCCGCAGATCTGCTCGCTTGCCCGCACCAAAAAGGAGGACATTGACCGCGCCTGGGAAGCGGTGAAATACTGCGAAAAACCCCGGATCCATACCTTTATCGCCACCTCCCCCATCCACATGGAAAAGAAACTGCGCATGACCCCGAACCAGGTCCTCAAACAGGCGGTGGATATGGTCAAATATGCCCGCTCGCTCTGTCCGGACGTGGAATTTTCACCAGAGGACGCGGGCCGTTCCGACCCGAAATTCCTTTACAAGGTCGTGGGAGCAGTGATCGACGCCGGGGCCCAAACTGTCAATATCCCGGACACGGTCGGCTATACCACTCCCTGGGAATTCGGAAAACTCATTGAGAACGTCATCAAGAACGTGCCTCAGATCAAAAAGAAAAAAGTGACGATCAGCGTGCACGTCCACAATGACCTCGGACTCGCGGTCGCGAACTCGCTCGCGGCGATCCAGGCCGGAGCAAGCCAGGTGGAATGCACCATCAACGGCATCGGCGAACGCGCCGGCAACGCCTCGCTGGAAGAAGTGGTCATGGCCATCGGCACCCGCCGGGATTTCTTTGACTGCCGGACCAATATCAATACCAAAGAGATCTACAAAGCCAGCCGGCTGGTATCCAACCTGACCGGAATGCTGGTCCAGCCCAACAAGGCAGTGGTGGGAGCGAACGCGTTCGCGCACGAAGCAGGCATCCATCAGCACGGCGTGCTTCGCGCCCGGGAAACCTATGAGATCATGAAGCCCGAGGATATCGGCCTGACCGAATCCAAGATCGTGATGGGCAAGCATTCCGGACGCCATGCCCTCGCCAAAAAGCTCAAGGACATGGGCTATGAGCTGGACAAGGATTCGCTGGAGAAGGCTTATCAGCGTTTCCTAAGCGTTGCGGATAAAAAGAAAGAAGTCGGAGAAAGAGACCTGGAGATCATCGTGGCCGAGGAAGTCTACGTGGTGCCGGAAGAATATACCATCGAGAAGATCGAGATCAGCTCAGGAACGCATACCAAGCCCGAAGCGCACGTTGTACTCGTTCACAAAGGCAAAAAGATCGAGAAGACAACCAGCGGCGCGGGCCCGGTAGACGCCGTTTACAAGGCCATCGAAGAATTGACAAAGATAAAAGCCAGCCTGGTAGACTACTCGATCCAGGCGATAACCGGCGGGACCGACGCCTTGGGTGAAGTGACTGTTCGCATAAAAGATGGCAAAAAGATCTACGTGGGGCATGGAGCCGACACTGACATCCTGATTGCCTCCGCCAAAGCCTATCTGGCCGCCATCAACCGTCTTATTGCTCGACCGTAATGCAGGTCAGGGTCCGGGCGACCGCTCCCGAGGCCTGGATTTTCTTGACGATCATCTCCCCCAAGGATTTGAGGTCCGGAGCCTCCACAAAGGTGATCACGTCATAAGGGCCGGTGACCAGATGCACGGTTTTGACCCCCTTGATACCCTTTATCACGTTCGTTAGCTCGATCGCCTTGCCGGGCAGCGCCTCGATCAGAATGTAAGCCTGTGTCATTGTCCACCTCCTGGTGGCAAAGTATAACATAAGCCGGTTGCAAAACGCAACCTGCGGTGATATAATTTTGCGCATTATGTGGCAAAAGATCAGCGGATATTTTCTGCGCGGCCTTATCACCCTCCTCCCCCTCCTCATAACCATCTGGCTCCTTTACTTCATATTCACCTTCCTGGACAGCATCCTGGGCAACATCATCACCCTGATCGCGGGAAGGCACATCCCGGGACTGGGGTTCGTCATCACCGTCATCCTTATCCTGGTGGTCGGCTTCTTCGCGACCTACATTATCGGAGCTCAGCTTTTTAAGCTCGGGGAAGAAATACTTTACCGCGTCCCGATCGTAAAAAGCATCTATTCAGCCGTAAAACAGATCAACGATGTCCTTTTCATGCAAAAAACCGCGGAAGAGTACCGCAGGGCCTGCATCATTGAATATCCGCGCAAAGGAATATGGTCCGTGGGATTCATCACCTCGGATGCCGCCATTGAGATCGAGGCCAAGGCCAAGGAAAAAATGATCAATGTCTTTATTCCCAACACCCCCACTCCCGCCACCGGTTTCCTGGTGGTCTTTCCGGCGCGCGACGTGATCCTGCTGGACATGAAGATCGAGGACGCTTTTAAATACGTTGTCTCCGGAGGTGTCCTGAAGCCCTCCTCACTGCCCCCGCAGGTCCCGCCCAAAAAGGAGCTCTGAGATGCACATTATCATCGTCGGCTGCGGCAGGGTCGGCTCCCAATTGGCGCAGATCCTTTCCTCCGAAGGCCACAACGTGGTGATCATCGACAAGAACCCGGCCGCCTTCAAGAGACTGGGGCCGGACTTCAACGGCATCACCATTACCGGCGTGGGGTTTGACCCGGATATCCTGAAACGGGCTGGGATCGAACGCGCCGAGGCACTCGCCGCCGTGACCAACGGTGACAACAGCAATATTATGGTGAGCGAGATCGCCAAAAAGATTTATAATGTCCCGCGGGTCATCACGCGCATCTACGATCCCCTCCGTGCGGACATCTACAAGAAGTTCGGCCTGAATACCATCGGCACCACCACCATCGTGGCCCAGATCTTCCGGAGCGCACTCCTCAAGGAATCCTCCAAGCTGGAATTCTCCATCGGCACGGATCTTGGCCTCATAGAATACAAGGCACAGAAAGAAGCGCCCCAAACCGAGGAGAAATAAGATGTATGTTCTGATCGTAGGCGGCGGAAAAGTGGGCAAATCCCTGGCCAAGGCCCTGGCCGGAGCCGGTTATGATGTGGCTGTGGTCGAAAAGGACGAGAAGATCGCCGGCAAGATAGCGGAAGACGTGGACAAGGCTCTGATCATTGCCGGGGACGGCTGCGACCCGGCGCGGCTGGAGGACGCGGGGATCGCCCGCGCCCAGGTGGTGACCGCGGTGACCGGCGACGATGAGGACAATCTTATCATCTGTCAGCTGGCACGCGACACCTTTGGCGTGCCCAGGGTCATCGCCCGGGTAAACAACCCCAGCAACGTGATCACATTTCAGAAACTTGGGATTGATACCGTTTCCAGCACTACCATCATCACCAAGCTCATCGAGGAAGAGGCTACCATCGGCGATATCTTCACCCTGCTCGCGCTCAAGCGCGGAAAGCTCTCCATTGTAGAAGCGATCCTCAGCCCCAAATCACCCGCCGCCAATAAAGCCATCAAGGAGCTCAAGCTGCCGGCGGAATCGATCCTGGCCACCATCATCCGCGAGAACCAGATCATCTTCCCCAAAGGCAATATCAAGCTTCTCCCCGGGGACTCCATTATTGCGCTTAGCACCATCGAACAGGAAAGCGCGCTCAAAGAAGCCTTGATCGGGAAAGAATAGCTCATGCTGCTCAGACCGACCAAAGAAGATTTCAGGACCATCGCCTATTACATCGGGAAGCTGATCGTCGCCCTGGGAGCGATCCTGGCGATCCCTCTCGCCACCGCCCTGATCTTCAAAGAATGGGACATGGCGGTGGCCTTTCTCCTGAGCATGCTGCTCTCTATTCTCATCGGGCTCCTCCTCCAGAAGCTCTTTTTTTCCACCCACGACCTGAACTGGAGCCAGGGGTTAGCCGTGACATCGATCTCCTGGCTGGTGGCGATGTTTCTGGGAGCGGTCCCTCTGATCCTATCCGGCCACTACCTCTCTTATCTTGACGCCTGCTTTGATGCCATGAGCGGCTTCGCAACCACCGGCCTGGCACTGATCCAGGACCTCGACCACGCCGCCCATTCCCTCAACATGTGGCGGCATCTCATGATGTTTTTGGGAGGGCAAGGGATCGTGGTCATCGCCCTCACCTTTTTCATGAGAGGGACTGCCGGCGCATATCGACTGTATGTCGGGGAAGCCCGGGAAGAGAAGGTCCTTCCCAACGTGATCGAGACCGCGCGCTTCATCTGGCTCGTGAGCCTGGTTTACCTGGTCCTGGGGACGGCGGCGCTGACCATCGTCGGTTTTCTCGAGGGTATGCCATTGGTGAGATCCTTTTTACATGGGATCTGGATCTTCATGGCCGCTTTCGACACCGGCGGTTTCACCCCCCATTCCCAGAGCATTCTCTACTATCACAGCCTGCCGTACGAGATGATCACCATTGTCCTCATGGTCCTTGGGACCATCAATTTCGGCCTGCACTACGCCCTCTGGAACCGGAACATCAAAGAGCTTTTCAAGAACATTGAGACCCGCACCCTCTTCATCTCCATTGCCGCGCTCTTCCTGCTTGCGGTCATCGGCCTCACCCAGCTAAACGTCTATCCGGATTGGGTGGCGCAGTTCCGCAAGGGTTTTTATCAGATCATTTCGGCCCACTCCGGGACCGGCTACATGACGATCTACGCGCCCCAATTCCCGCAGGAATGGGGCGCCATGGCCCTCCTCATGACCATCTTTGCTATGGGCTTTGGCGGGTCCGCCTGCTCTACTGCCGGCGGCATAAAAGCGCTCAGGATCGGGCTTTTCTTCAAAGCCCTCATCCAGGATATCAAACGCATCATGTCACCCGGCACCGCCATCGTAACCGAGAAGTTCCATCACATCAAAGACATCATGCTCGGCGACAAACTGGTCCGATCCGCCTTTATCATTCTGCTCTGCTATGTCATCACCTATTTTCTGGGGACGATCGCCGGCCTTTATTACGGCTATCCACTGGAAAAGGCCTTTTTTGAATCCGTCTCCGCAGCCGCCAACGTCGGCCTTAGTACCGGCGTGACCGATCCCGGGATGCCCGCCGGCCTCAAGGTGACCTATATCATCGAGATGTGGGTAGGAAGGCTGGAATTCATGTCGATATTCATCCTCTTCGGACTGGCGGTCTCCAGGTTCACCGGAGCGAGGGGCCGAAGCAAATGAAACTAATTACGCGTTACGTGTTACTTCATTCCCTGATCGCATTTGTATGTTTATCTGTCCCGGCGCTGGCCGTCACTGGCAATGACCTGGTCGAGGACGCGCGGTTCTACGACGGCGCCCGCATCGAGTTCACGGGGGAAGTGATCGGGGATATCATGGCCCGAGAAGATTTTGTCTGGCTCAACGTGAATGACGGCAGCCGCGCCATCGGCGTCTGGGCAAAGAAAGACCTGGTCAAGAATATCAAGACCGCCGGCGACTATAATAACGTGGGCGACAGGATAAAGGTGAATGGCATCTTCAACCGCGCCTGCCGCGAGCACGGAGGGGACCTGGATATCCACGCGGAATCAATCTATCTCCTTGAAAAAGGACATCCGATCGAGCATCCCATAGGATTAAGCAAGATAATTTTGACGGTGGTCCTTTTCTTGATTCTTCTGGGAGTGATCCTGCTGCCGCGGTTCCATAAGGTCAGCCCCTGAGATTCAGGTCTTCCCCGCAGAATTCGCATTTACCCGCCACCACATGCTTAATGTCCGTCTTATACCCCGTGCGCTGGATGAGGAGCTTTTTACACTTGGGACAATAGGTGCTTTCTCCCGGATGGCCGGGGACATTTCCCACGTAAACAAACTTCAGCCCGGCCTCAAAACCGATCTTCTGCGCTTTTTCCAACGTCTGAGTGGGGGTTGGAGGAAGATGGCTGTATTCCAGATAAGGTACAAAGCGGGTGACGTGCCAGGGAGTTTCCGGCCCTAACTTCTCCACGATCCAATCTGCTATCCCTTTGAGCTGGGCATCATCATCGTTCATGGTGGGAATGACCAGGGTAATCACCTCAACATGCATGCCCCATTTCTTTTTGGCGCGCTCCGTCGCCTCCAGCACCGGCTTAAAATCCTTGATCTTGGCAAGCTTAAAATAAAAGTCGTTGGTGAATCCTTTGACATCCGCCCGATAGGCATCCAGATACGGGCCGATCGTGTCCAGCGCCTCCGGGGTGATATAGGCGTTGGTGACAAAAACCGTATACAATCCGGCCGCCTTTGCCAGTTTAGCACCGTCGTAAGCGTATTCGAACCAGATGGTGGGTTCGTTATAGGTCCAGGCGATCCCCTGGCAGTTATTCTCCTTGGCCAGTTCGATCAATCTTTCCGGCGGGATATTTTCGGTCATCGGCTCTCTTTCCACAAAATAGGTCTTCCCTTTCTCCAGCCCCTTGACCATGACCACGTGGGAGATCTGCCAGTTCTGGCAATGGCCGCAGCGCATGTTGCAGCCGTAGGTCCCGAGCGAAAGAGCCCTGGTTCCGGGATAAAAGTGCAGCAGCGGCTTCTTTTCGATCGGATCCGCCGCGATGGAGGAGACCTTGCCGTAGATCAGGGTATAGAGTTTGCCGTCAATGTTTTGGCGGACGCCGCAAAACCCGCCCTTGTCTTTGGCGATCTTGCAGTGCCAGGGGCAGAGAAAGCAGTGAACCTTGCCGTCCGGCAGCGGCTCATAGAGCATCGCCTCTTTCAATTCCTGGCCCAGGTATTCTGGCATATTATCCCTTCACCACTCCCAGCGGCTTCATCCGCGCCACTTTTTTTGCCAATCCTGAATTGTGGACAATATCTACCACTTCGCGCACATCTTTGTAAGCACCGGGGGCTTCTTCTACCAATCCCTTCTTGCTCGCAGAGCGGACGATGATCCCCTTGGCCTCCAACTCGGAAAGGAGCTGTCCGACCGAATATTTTCTCATGGCAGCCGAACGGCTCATCATCCGCCCTGCCCCATGGCAGACCGAGCCCCATGTCTCTTTCATGGCAAGTTCCATACCGACCATCACGTAGGAATATCTTCCCATGTCGCCGGGAACCAGCACCGGCTGGCCCACGTTCATGTAATCCTTGGGCATCGCCGGATGCCCTGCCGGAAAGGCCCGGGTCGCTCCCTTGCGATGTACGCAAAGCAACTTTTCCCTGCCATTGACTTTATGCTTTTCCCGTTTCGCGATATTATGCGCAATATCATAGATCAGACTGATGCCCAGTTTTTGAGGGGATGATCCCATGGCCTTGGAAAAGGATTCCCGGGTCCAGTGCATGAGGAGCTGGCGGTTGCACCAGGCGTAATTCGCCGCGGCGGCCATGGCGGAAAAATATCTTTCTCCCTCAGGAGAATGGATGGGAGCACAGCAAAGTTGCTTGTCGGGAAGATCGATGTTGTACTTGGCGGCCGCCTGCCGCATGACATTGATATAATCGGTACAGACCTGATGGCCCAAGCCGCGAGAGCCGCTGTGAACCTCGATGGTTATCTGATCCTTCCAGAGACCGAATGAGTTGGCGACCTTCTCATCATAAATTTCCTCCACGACCTGAACCTCAAGGAAGTGGTTGCCGGAGCCGAGGGTTCCAAGCTGGTCCGATCCCCGCTCCTTGGCATGCCTTGAGACCTGGCTCGGATCCGCGCCGTCCATAGCACCGTTTTCTTCGGTGTGGAGGACATCCTTTTCTTCGCCATAGCCGTTCTTGACCGCCCATTTCGAGCCCTGTGTCAGGACTTTCTCCATTTCGGCGCCGGAAAGAGAGATCGGGCCGGTGGAACCTACGCCGGAGGGAACTTCCCGGGCAAGCTCCTCCACGATCTTCTGGATCTTGGGACGGACATCATCCAGCTGAAGATTGGTGCGCAGGACCCTGACCCCGCAATTGATATCGTAACCTACTCCGCCCGGCGAGATGATCCCGCCCTGGTCCGGATCAAAAGCCGCCACCCCGCCGATCGGGAAACCGTATCCAAAATGAATATCCGGCATGGCCAGGGAGCTGTTAACAATACCCGGCAGGCAGGCGACATTCGCCACCTGGACATAGGCGTTATCCTTGAAGATCTGCTCGATCATGGCGTCATCCGCATAGATCAAGCCGTCCACCCGCATTCCGCTCTTGAATGATTTGGGGATCCTGAACCGATATTCGTCTATTTTTTGAAAAACGTCTCCTGATCGCGGCATAAGTTCCCCTCCCGATGATCGAAACGATTATACCATAGAATATCTTCGAGCGAGCCGCCGATAGTGAAATAGACCTTTTCCTCTCCATCCTCGTCCAACCCCTTGACGTATCCCAATTTCAATTTCATTCCCAGATACCAGAAGAGAAGCGTGTCGATGTTAAGCTCGGCCCCATAGCTCCTTTTAAGCTTCGTCTCCGAAACCGGCCCGAAGGTCGCCCCGCCGACATCATAGAATAAGTCTCCCCAGACCCGGTCAAAGAAAGTGTAGCCGTAAAGGAAGCCGGTCTCCGTGTACCAGAGCGGGAAACGGTATTCGGCCGCGAGCAAAGCGCCCTTGTTCCCCCGGAGATTGGCGGAGGGATACCCGCGCAGCGGAAGATATCTCCAGGAATAATTGCTCTGCTCCAGCTGATCGCCGCGGCTGTAGAAACCGTAAAGGGTTGGAGCAACAACATGGTGCTCCAGCGGTGCCCTGAAATATGTCGCGGCGCTGCCGCTGTAGGTGGTGTAGGTATAATCACTTCCCAGATCCGCGGAATTCATGCCTACCTTCATGGTCAAGTTGACACCATCCTCTGAACTGATGGATTTTGCATACCGTCGGGCATTTGAATACTGATAAAGCAGGAATATTCCCTTTATGTCTCCCTGGCTGGGTTTAGGCGAAACAGATTCAAGACTGCTGATATTTACGATATTTGTCTGTTCATAACCGACCACGAACGCCTGGCCGTCCCATTCGTACAAGAACCGGTTGTCAAAGAATGAAAGCGAAGCCAGATTATATTTTTCTCTCATCCAGAGAGTGGAGCCATTCCAGCGGTAGGACATCGCCATATCTGTGGCCATGAGTGAGATCTGCGGCAGGAATTGATTGTTGGCGTAGACCGCCGAGTAATGCGGCCTCTCCGCATCGAAATCATAACCCAGCTCCAGAATATAGCGGTGATGGCCCAGGATGTCCGTGCCCATGGTATAGATCGAGGTTCGCGGTCCGTTCTCGTTCGTATACTCGTAGGGGATCCAGAATTTTGGGGTCAAGGTTGGGAGGGGGTTGTAATCATGGATTGTCCACCTGTCTTCCTGTCCTCCTGTCTCTGGCAGCGTTCGTTTTCCTGACAGGATGACTGGTTGACCGGTTGACCGGTTGACTTCGGTCCATTCTTGGAAATTGACATCCATCACCGCGATATCATATCCCCGGGAAGAATAGGAAACGTAAGCGATCTTTTGCCCGTCCGGAGAAACATCCGGCATCATGGCCCCTCCCAGCACATTCGTGATCTGAAAAAGCCGCCCGCTCTCTAAATGAAAGGCGTATAGATTGACGATCCCGGTCCGGTCTGAATCAAAGAATATATATTCTCCATCCGGAGAAAAAACCGGATTGGCTTCGGAGGTCAAACTCTCATCCCGGGTGACCCTCTGCTGGATACCGGTCTGGGAATCGACCAGGTACAGCTTCTGTTTCCCGCCGGGAGACCATTTCGCGACCACAAACCTTTTGCCGTCCGGGCTCCAGCGCGGAGAAAAATACTGAGCGTTCGCTTCCGGGCTGCAGACCGCAAACATATCCGTGCCGTCGCTTGCCATCATCATCAGCGTCTTCGTTCCGGCTTTATTCTGAACAAACACGACCCAGGATCCATCCGGAGAAAGGTCCGCATCCGTGACACGCATCCCATTGGTCAAGCGTTCGGCCCGCTGCTTATCCAGATCATACATGCACAGGTCCTTATAAATATAATAATTATCTTCAATATCTTCTTTGATATAAAGCAGCTTGTCATCCGGCGTGAAGGAAAGGTTGCCGGCAAAGACCCGCGTCTCGACCACCTTCCGGTCCTGGCCGGTCCCCGGATCGATTTCACGTATGCAGGGATAATTGTCCGCGTTATTTTGCTGATAAAAAACGGACCTGGAATCCCTCGACCATTTGGGCTTGAGATTATAATACCCGCTCCGGGTCAAAAGCTCCGGCTTCGTCATCTTCCCTAAACTATCCCTTACCTTCCCGTACTTTTCCCTCATATAGTCCAGCCACTCGTTCCAGAGCATTTTGAGGTTCTTGCGGTAAAGATAAATAAAGGCCCCGTCAATACCCATGGTATAGAGGAAATCGCCATAAATGTGGGCCAAAGAGATCAACCTCTCTTCGCCATAGGTCTCAGCCAAATAATCAATGAACTTGGCCCCGTATATATAATAAGTGTTCCCCATGGGCCAGCGCACGGTGTCCACTGCTGCCTGGTCCGGCGTCTTGAGGCTGTCTTCCAGCACGTCCATTCTCATCATCATGTCCCAGCGCGGGTCCCATCCCCTCCCCCACTGGCTGTTTTCCGTCTCCGAATAAACGGCTAGCCCCTCGATGATGAACATGGGCTGGATCCCGTTAGGGAAGATGACTCTTCCGAAAAGGAAACGGAAGAGACTCAGGGAGGGCGAGACGATGTCCAGATGCAGAATATGGGTGTATTCGTGAAGGAAAACGAACTTGAGCCAGAGATCGAACTTGGATGGGTTAAGGTTGGTCGACCAGTCCGTCAGATAGATCGTCACCCTCGGATCAGGGATCACCGATGCCCAGCCGTTGCCGTAATCCGCCGTGTCAATAAGCAAAACATTCGTCTTCAGATCAAGCCGATGCTTCATGAAGGGGACCAGTTTTTCATGCACTTCCTCGGCCATGGGAGCAAAGCGTCTGGCGATATCCTCCAGGCCATCATGGAAATGGATGGAAAAGTGCGGGGTCTCGATCGTGCGCCATTTCAGGGAGGGATCCAGCCAGGTAGCTGCTTTGGCGGGAACTCCAAATAAAAAAAGCCAAATAACCAGTAAAAACAATAGCATACAGCCCTCACCCGACACCCGAAAGACTCTCACCCTCTCCCAAAGGGAGAGGGTGTTGCCCCTAGGCGAGCCACCTTCTCCCCCTGGGAGAAGGTGCGGGTCTATAGCGCCAGCGGATGAGGGTTTTTGCTTCTCCTCAGCCAAACTTAACACCCAGCCTTTTCTCAAACCCTTCAACCAAAGCCTTGCTCAATTCTTCAAAGTCTACTCTTCGATCGAGAATCTCTTCAACACTCACCGAGCTCTCTTTATCATAAGCATTCTTCAGAATAGAATAGTCCCCCGGGCCCATATTCCTGACAAAGATAGATCCCTGCTGGAGCAAGGTCCGCTTCCCCCTTTTTTGCGCACTCCCCACGATCTTTTTGCCGCCAACCATGATTTCGTACTCCGCAGGGTAAGCAAAGCATAGTTGCGCCCTATTTCTCATTTCTAATTTCCTATTGCTTATTACCGCAACAACTCCAACCTTTTTCAATCCGAGAGCAACCGCCTCAGATATTCTTTTATACGAAGAGACCAAGCCCTTGGGAAGCACAGGATCATCGATCGCAGTCACTAGGGAATACGTTACTTCTGCCTCGTTATGGAAGACTACCCCTCCCCCGGTGGGCCTTCTGACTACATCCCAGCCTAACAACCTAACCACCTCTGCGTCCAACAACCTCTCCATCTTCTGCGAATACCCCAGCGAAATGCATTTCGGTTTCCAGGAATAGACGCGAAAAGTTGACGGAACAAGCCCTTTCTCGAAATCATTGAACAATTTTAAGTCAAACTGCATATTTTCATGGCCAGAAAGCCCTGGGGTTTTGATTAAATGCCAAGAAGTCATATCAGAATTGTATACGGAAAGCTGAAATTTTTCAAATAAATAACAGAAAAACATACGGGAGGCATTATGAGCATAAAAGCGGTTGGAAACAATAAAGGATCACACCTTTACAGGTTCAAGTTCTGGGGAAGACATAATATTGTATTGCCACAAAAAGAAATGGTCGCCTTGCGCGGCGGCCAAACACTTGCGATCCTCAACCAAGCCCAACTTCTTTTTGATAAGGATTCGTTAAGGGTCCGGGCAGTTTTTGTTCCGCAAAAAGAGATCTCCGGCAACCTGTACGCGGCGCTGAAATTAGAGATCAGAAACCGGAAAGCTTTCGGTTCTTTGCGTTTTCCTCCATCTCTAACAGAGCGGTTCCCCGGCGGGATCAAGCTGGATCGCGAGGTTAAAATCAAACGCTTCCTCTTCAACCCCTCTAAATGGATATATTCCCTCCGTGCGCTGAAAGAGATCACCTTGATCCTGGGAGATTATGGAAGGCTCAAAGATCTTGATCTTTTCAGCCCGCTCTGCGCGGCAACTTATACCAAAATGGATAAAAGGTGGTCTTAAAAACGCATGATCAGAACCGCCCCGCCATCAAAGATAAGTTTAAAAATTATACGCCGGCTCAATTACGCTCGCCGCAAGAGATATATCCCGGCCCGAGGGGATCAAAGCAGTGCAATAACCAGCGGCTGGGTGCCTCCCCATCTTTTGTTCGCCCAGATATTGAACAACCGCCAAAGCTACCATGTCCAGCTGGCCGCCCTCCGCAAAAACGGTCTTGAAGACCCCTTTGAAATCACGCACGAAGTGAAACAACACTCAATGAAGATTATCGAAAAGTTCGGGGATAAGACCGAGCTTGGGAAGGCCGTGGTCCTGCTCCGGTCCATTATCCTCAGCAACCGAAGATTCATGATCGGAGAATCATTTCACTACGGCCTTGCCATCGAAGAAGGCGGCCTTAATATACGGAGGAGCAAGGATCCAAATGCCCCCATCCGGCAGATCTACGGTTCTCCTCTTCCCAAAACCCTGCTGACCGCGCCACCGGTGCTAAGGTCCGCGGCCTGCCTGGAATTCAGTTTTCTACTGACCGTTCTACTCCGTGCTTCGGGGATCAAAGCTCATCTGGAAGGGCAAGCGGAACACGTCCACGTATCAGCGCTGCTTGATGGAAAGGGCCATGAGATCGATGCCGTCTTCCTGGAATTTAAATCCGCCGCATTCAGGGAGACCGAAACGGACCATAAGTATACAGCGGTGCATTACGCAAATAAAGGTTCTATCCTCCTGGCCCAAGGCCAAAAAGAGGAAGCGCTTTTATCCCTCCATTTGGCCCTGGAAATAGATCCGGAATGCGGTCAGGCCTGGCATAACCTGGGTGTTTACCACAAAAGAGATGGCAACCCGGGTCTGGCGATGAAGTGTTATGAGAAAGCGCTTGAAATCGACCCGCGTAATGCGCGCGCCTGGCGGAACGTAGCCGTGATCCTGTTCGAACAAGGAAAAATTGAGGAGGCCAAGGAAATGATCCGCACAGTGATCCAGATCGATCCGCTGCTGCTCGATCATAAGGAGTTTAGAAACGTTCTGCGCAGTCTTGACAAACCCTCAGAACTGATACCTTAGTTTGAGCTCCCTCGCCGCCCTTGCCTCATCCAGCCGTAATACCGGAGTCGTATGCGGGGCAGACTTGACCAATTCAGGATCAGTTTCGCATTCCTTGGCGATCTTGATCATCGCAGCGCAAAAAGCGTCCAGGGTTTCCTTGGATTCAGTTTCTGTCGGTTCGATCATCAAGGCTTCCTCCACGATCAAAGGGAAATAGATCGTGGGCGGATGAAAACCATAATCGATAAGACGTTTTGCTATATCCAAGGCCTTCACCCCGAACTTTTCCTTCTGCCATTTAGCGGAGATCACAAATTCATGCTGGCAGGTGCGGTCATACGCTAAATAATAGTGCTCCTTCAACCTATTCATGACGTAATTCGCGTTCAAGACAGCATTCTCGGCGACCTCTTTCAAACCCTCCGCCCCCAGGGTTCTCACGTAGGCATAGGCCTTCACGATCACATTGACGTTCCCGTGGAAACTGTGAACCTTGCCAATCGATTTCGGGTAACGAGAATCGATTAACGAGTAACGAGATTTTTCTCTTATCACCCTCGGAACCGGAAGAAAAGCTTCCAGTTTCTTGTTAACTCCCACTGGACCAGAACCTGGCCCTCCTCCACCGTGCGGCGTAGAGAAAGTCTTATGCAGATTAAAATGTGCCACATCAAAGCCCAGATCCGCCGGACGGCAGATGCCGAGGGTTGCGTTCGCGTTCGCTCCGTCATAGTAAAGCAATCCGCCCGCCTTGTGAACGATATCCGCGATCTCCAGAATATGCTCGTCAAAAAGCCCCAAGGTGTTCGGATTAGTGAGCATTAAGCCCGCGGTATCATCGCCGACAACCCTTTTCAGCGCGCCCACATCGATATTCCCTCTGCCGTTCGACTTGACCACCACGGCTTCATAGCCGCACATGGAAACCGAAGCCGGGTTCGTGCCGTGGGATGAATCCGGGATGACGATCTTTTTTTTCTGTTTATTCCCCTTATCATCATGATACGCTTTTATCATTAAAAGCGAGGTCAGCTCTCCATGCGCACCGGCCGCGGGCTGAAAAGTGAACGCCTCATAGCCAAAGATCGCGCAGAGATCTTTTTCGAAATTGTAAAGAAGCTCAAGAATTCCCTGCACCTCTTTTTCCGGCTGGTAAGGGTGGATATCGGTAAAGCCGGAAAACTTTGCGATCTCCTCATTGACCTTGGGATTGTATTTCATGGTGCAGGAGCCCAGGGGATAAAAGCCGCTGTCCACGCCGAAATTCCTGCGGGAAAGGGCGGTATAGTGCCGAACGACATCCACTTCGGAGAGTTCAGGGAGGTTCAATTCCTTCCGAATAAGGTCTGGGGGGATCAGATCTCTGATCTTTTTTGTGGGAACATCTAATTCGGGGAGAGAGTATGCCTTTCGACCAGGGGAAGACTTTTCAAAGATGAGCGGCTTTTCTTTCCTATCCACCTAACCACCTTGCCCCGAGCTTTGTCGAGGAGCTATCAACCTATAACCCTAAATTATCGCCTTCTGTGTCCCCGGATCAAAGAAATGGACCCGGCTCAAGCGTATCGCGATCTGGAACTTGCTGCCGGTATTGACATCCACCAGTCCGCCTACCCTGGTAATCAGCGAGGTCTTGCCGACATGCACGTAAAGGTATGTCTCAGATCCGATGATCTCCCGGAAATCGACCACGCTGTCCAGGATCATTTTTTCCTTTATCCAATCCGAGGAAGAAACATCCCAGATGTCTTCGGGGCGGATGCCAAATGTCACCTCTTTGCCCACATAACTTTCCAGCATATGATCTACATCCGCCGGGACATCCAGCTTGAAGCTCTCGCATTCAAAGGTATAGGTCTCTCCCTTTTTCCCGATGGTCCCCTTCACAAAATTCATGGGAGGGCTCCCGATAAATCCAGCGACAAAGCGGTTGGAAGGTTTTTCATAAACGGTCAAAGGGCTCTCCACCTGCTGAAGCTCGCCGTTGAGAATAACCGCGATCCTCTGGCCCAGGGTCATGGCTTCCACCTGATCATGGGTCACGTAAACCACGGTGGCCTTAAGCGTGCGGTGGATCCTCTGGAGCTCCGCCCTCATCTGCACGCGCAACTTAGCATCCAGGTTGGAGAGCGGCTCATCCATCAGGAATACCTCCGGCCGCCTTACGATCGCTCTGCCCACCGCCACGCGCTGGCGCTGTCCGCCGGAAAGCTGCTTGGGATAGCGGTCCAAAAGATTGCTCAACCCCAGGATCTCAGCGGATTCCTTGACCCTTTCCTCGATCTCCTTTTTGGGGAGGCCGCGGAGCTTCAACCCGAAAGCCATATTGTCGTAAACTTTCATGTGCGGATAAAGGGCGTAGTTCTGAAAGACCATGGCGATGTTGCGGTCCTTGGGCGGGACATCGTTGATGAGCCGGCCCCCGATATGGATCTTACCCTCGGTTATCTCTTCCAAGCCTGCGATCATGCGCAGGGTGGTGGTCTTCCCGCAGCCCGAAGGGCCGACCAGTACCACAAATTCCTGATCCTGGATCTCAAGGTTTACGTCTTTCACCGCAACCACGTCATCAAATTTCTTGGTAATGTTTTCCAGTAATACCCTCGCCATTTCTTAGATCTCCTTGTTCAGATTCGCCAGCTCGATCGCGGAGAGAGCCGCGGCAAAGCCCTTATTACCGGGCTTGGCGCCGGCGCGCTCCAACGCCTGTTCCAGGTTATCGGTGGTGAGTATCCCGAAGATCACCGGAACGCCCGTGTCCAGGGAAACCTTGGCGATCCCTTTGGCGGCTTCGGAAGCCACGTACTCAAAGTGCGGCGTCCCTCCACGGATGACCGCGCCCAGACAGATGACCGCGTCGTATTCCTTGGCCACCTTCTTGGCGATCATCGGGATCTCAAAGGCGCCCGGAGCCCAGACCACGTCGATGCCGTTCTCTTTGGCCCCGTGCCTCCTCAAACAATCCAACGCCCCCTCGAGCAGGCCCTTGGAAACCAGCTCATTAAAACGGGACACGATGATCCCCACATTTAATTTACTTGCGTCCAGGTTTCCTTCGATCTTGTTTACCATATTTATCACCCTCCCTCAATATATGCCCAAGCTTTTCCTGCTTGGTCTTAAGATACTTCTGATTATGCCGGTTAGGTTCGATCTCAAGTGGGATCCTCTCAGTGACCTTAAGGCCGTAGCCCTCGAGCCCCACGATCTTTCTCGGATTGTTAGTGATCAGCCGAATGGTAGAAAGGTCCAGGTCAACCAGGATCTGGGCGCCGATCCCGTAATCCCTGAGATCGGCCGGAAATCCAAGGCAGCGGTTAGCTTCGACCGTGTCCGCCCCTGCATCCTGGACCTCATATGCCCGCAATTTATTTTTTAGGCCGATCCCCCTCCCCTCCTGACGCATATAGAGAATGACCCCCTGACCGCAGAACTCGATCTTTTCCATGGCCTTATGCAGCTGTTCACCGCAGTCGCAGCGCAGGGAACCGAAGACATCACCGGTCAGGCATTCAGAATGCACGCGCACCAGAATGTTCTTCTGGCCGGAAACATTTCCCTTGACCAGAGCCACATGGTGATCCCCGGTCAGGAGATCTGCGTACCCGTGAGCGGTGAATTCGCCGTATCTGGTGGGGAGCTTGGTGTGCGAGATCCTCCGCACCAGCTTTTCCTTTTTCATGCGGTATGATATCAGATCCGCAATGGAGATGATCTTGAGGCCATGCTGCTGTGCGAATTCCTGCAACCGCGGGATCCTGGCCATACTGCCGTCCTGGTCGATGATCTCGCAAATGACCGCGGCGGGATAAAGCGAGGCCAGACGTGCCAAGTCAACCGCGGCTTCGGTATGGCCGGCTCTGCGCAGGACTCCTCCATCACAGACCCGCAGCGGAAATACATGGCCAGGTCTCACCAGATCATCCTTGCCGCTTTGAGGATTGATCAAGACTTCGATGGTCTTTGCCCGGTCCGAAGGTGAGATCCCTGTGGTAACCCCGAAATCAGGAGCGGCGTCCACCGAGACGGTGAACGCGGTCTTCATCGCCTCGCGGTTATATTCGACCATCTGGGGAAGCGCGAGCTCGTTTAATCTCTCTTCGGTCATGGGAACGCAGACCAGGCCGCGTCCGTAAGTGATCATGAAGTTAACGGCCTCCGGGGTCACCTTCTCCGCCGCCATCACCAAGTCCCCCTCGTTCTCGCGGTCACGGTCATCCACCACGATGACCATTTTCCCGTTGCTGATGTCCCTGAGCGCTTCCTCAATGGTGTTGAATTTATTCTTAATTGTCGATCCACCCCATAGGGAAGAAGCCGACCCGAGTCAGAGTGTCTTCCGTTATGCCCTTGCCGACCTCCCCCTTCAAATGCTTCTCTATGTACTTGGAAAGCACATCGACCTCAATATTCAAGCGGTCGCCCACGTTCCTTTCACCCAGCGTGGTGGCTTTGGCGGTATGCGGCACCACTGAAACGACCAAAAGACCGCTCCGCAGGTCCGCAATGGTAAGGCTTACGCCGTCCAGCGAGATCGATCCCTTGGGGACCAGATAGCGGAGCAGCTCGCTGGGGATCGAAACATGGAGTTCAAAACCCTTGCCTGAATCTACCTTTTTCCTTATTTCGCCGACGCCGTCCACATGCCCCAAGACCATGTGTCCACCCAATCTGCCATTGACCGGAAGCGCCCGTTCCAGATTGACCCTGTCACCGATCCGAAGCTCAAAAAGACTTGATTTTTTTAAGGTTTCAGAAGAAATATCGAATTCAACAAAATGACGGCGAACCGCAGTAGCGGTCAGACAGGCCCCGTTGACAGCAAGGCTTTCACCGACCTTTATCTCTCCCAGATTTTTACCGATTGAGACCGTCAACCTTCCCGCATCAGAACCACGGATAAGAGAAGTGACCACCCCAAATTCTTCAATAATGCCGGTGAACATAACTTTACAAATATATCATACTTTTAAGGCGAAAACAATCTAAGATTCCCCACGCCGAACATAGGTTCCCAGAATGCCGTTGATGAACTTCGCGGCATCTTCCCCCGCGTATTTCTTGGCAAGTTCAACCGCTTCATTAATGACCACCGAAGCGGGAGTTTCCCCCATGTTCAATTCCTGGAGGGCGAGCCGCAGAATGCTTCGGTCGACCTTGCCGATGCGGTCAAGCGGCCAGTCGATCGCCAGGTCCTTGATGATCATGTCCAGCCTTTCTCTTTCTCCCCACGCCGCGCGGGCAAGCCGGCCGGCAAAATCAAGCGTTTCCGGAATAAAATTCTCGGCCTCGGAGATGTTCTTTAATGCGGCTTCGACCTCGATCTTGGCCAGGTCCGCCTGGAAGAGCGCCTGCATCGCCAAACGCCGCGCGGTGCTTCGTTTCCCCATTTAACTCCCGAAATGCTCTTCCAGGAACTTAGTGGTGACTTCCCCTCGGCGGAAGGCTTCGTTGCGCAGGACCTTGAGGTGAAATGGTATGGTGGTGTGGATCCCATCGATCACGTATTCGTCCAGGGCCCTTTCCATGCGGTGGATGGCATCCGGACGGGTCTTGCCCCAAACGATGATCTTTGCCACCAAGGAATCATAATGCGGCTGGACAACATAGCCGGTATAGGCGTGGCTGTCCACCCGGACCCCCAGGCCCCCCGGGGCCAGATAGGCCTTGATCTCTCCCGGGGAAGGCATGAATCCCCTTTCATGGTTCTCGGCGTTGATGCGGCATTCGATAGCGTGGCCGTGGAAAGTCACATCCCCCTGCCGGAGGGGAAGCTTTTCGCCCGCCGCGACCGCGATCTGTTCTTTTATGATGTCCACATTCGTGATCATTTCCGTGACCGGGTGCTCGACCTGGACGCGCGTGTTCATCTCCATAAAATAGAACCTGCCGTGCTTGTCATAGAGGAACTCGATGGTGCCGGCGCCTTGGTAATTCACCGATTTAGCGGTACGGACCGCAGCTTCCCCCAGTTTTCTCCGGGTGCGATCATCGATCGCCGGCGAAAACGCTTCCTCCACTAACTTCTGATGCCGGCGCTGAATGGAACAATCGCGCTCCCCGAGGTGGATGACGTTTCCGTGCTCATCTGCCAATATCTGCACTTCGATATGCCGAGGCTCCTCGATATATTTCTCAATATATACCTCAGGATTGCCGAACGCCGCCTCTGCCTCGGAACGGGCGGTCCTCATCAAATGCACGAACTCATCCTTGCCCCAGGCGACCCTCAACCCCCTTCCCCCGCCCCCGGCGGTCGCCTTGATCGCGACCGGAAAACCTATCTTTTCCGCGATATTCAGAGCCGCTTTTTCATCGGAGATGATCCCGTCCGATCCCGGCACTACCGGGACGCCGGCCTTCGAAACCGTTTCGCGCGCGGTGGCCTTATCTCCCATTTTATGCATGGCCTCGATCGGGGGGCCGATGAATTTTATGCCGCTGGCCGAGCAGATCTCCACGAACTTGGCGTTCTCTGCCAGGAATCCATAGCCGGGGTGGACGGCGTCCACGCCCGCCACCTCGGCCGCGCTCATAATACTAGGAATGTTGAGATAGCTTTGATTGGGAGCGGGCGGGCCGATACAGAAGGACTCATCCGCGATCTTAACATGGAGGGATTCGCGATCCGCCTCTGAATAGACGGCGACGGTTGCGATCCCCATTTCCTTTGCCGCCCGGATGACCCGGACCGCGATCTCGCCGCGATTCGCAATTAGAAGCTTCTTAAACATGGGGGAAATATTATTTTACCATATCTCAGGCGATTTGACCACTAAATGAAGCAATCAACAGAAGAATGGTCAGGATGATTAACACCCAGGCAGTTGCCCAGGCGACCAGGTTGTTAAACCGAGAATTAGTATGCTCTCCCATCAAGCGCTTGTTATTGACCAGAAGAAGCATAAAGATCAGGATGAACGGGAAGAGGATGCCGTTGGTAGTCTGGGAAAAAAGCATGATGTTGATGAGATGGATGTTGGGCAGGAGGACCACTCCTCCGCCGACCAGGATCAGGGCGGTGTAGAGGCCGTAGAATATGGGGGCTTCCCTGAATTTCTTGCTGATGCCGTTCTCCCACCCAAAGGCCTCGCAGATGGCGTAGGAAGAGGATAAGGGAAGGATCGAAGCGCCCAAAGTTGAAGAGGCAAACAACCCCAAAGCGAACAAGGCCGCAGCATATCCCCCCGCGAAAGGCCTCAAGGCCATCGCCGCCTCCTTAGCCTCATGCACAACAATCCCGCGGGGGTGCAGCACCGCCGCACAGGCAATGATGATGAAAAACGCGATGACTACCGCCACAACCGACCCCAGGATCACGTCCCACTTCTGATATCTATACTGCTTGATCTTGATCCCCTTCTCCACCACCGAGGACTGGAGATAGAACTGCATCCAGGGAGTGATGGTGGTGCCGATCATGGCGATCGCCAGCAGCACAAAGCCCATGTCAAGCTCAAAGGTCGGCACAAAAGTGTGCCTGAAGACCGATCCCCATTCGGGTCGGGCCATGAAACCCGAGAAAATATAAGAGAAATAGATCAAACACATGGCGATGAATATCCGTTCCACCCCGCGATAAGTGCCGTGGGTCATCAGGAACCAGATGATGAGCATCATCACCGGGACGGAAAGATAGCGGGTAATCCCCAGGATCTCGAGGCTGGCCGCGATCCCCGCGAATTCGGAGATCGTCACCGCGACATTCGCCACCAGCAGGATCAGCATCGCAAAAAGGGTCCAGCGCACCCCAAACTCTTCCCGGATGAGGTCAGAAAGCCCCTTACCCGTCACCACCCCCATGCGGGCGCACATTTCCTGGATCACTACCAGCGCGACGCCCACCAACAAGAGGATCCAGAGCATCTCAAAGCCGAAGCGCGCGCCGGCCACGGAATAGGTCGCGGTGCCGCCCGCGTCATTGCCGGCGATAGCGGAAATGACCCCGGGACCCAGGATCGCAAGAAATATCCAAAATCTTTTAAATCGAGGGAAGCGCATAGATCATCCCAACATGTGCCTTATCCTCCGCGAGATTGGAGGAAGAATAAAATCGACCACATCGTCAACGGTGACGATCCCCAGCATCCTGTTCTCCCTGTCCACCACCGGGACCGCCAGCAGATTATATTTTGAGATGACCTCGGCAACCTTGCGCTGATCCATATCCGGATCAATGGTTATCACATCCTTGACCATGATGCTGGAGATCGGTGTTTCCGGGGCAGCGATGATCAGGCTCCTCAGGGAGAGCACCCCGGAAAGTTTTTCGCCGTCCCTCACCACAAAAATGTAATAAACCGTCTCCGCGTCCGGTGCAAGCTCCCGCATTTTTTCGATCGTTCTCTGCACAGTAAAATCATAGGGGATGGTGATGAACTCCGTGGTCATCAGGCCGCCCGCGGTCTCCTCCGGGTGCTTTAGAAGCTTGCGGGCGTGAGCGGATTTTTTGGGTTTCATGAGGCGCAGAAGCTCCTCTGCCTTATCCGCGGAGAGATCCCCCAACACATCCGCCACTTCGTCCACCGGCATCTTTTCCAGGACCCCGAGCGCCTTCTTGGTATCCAGCGTCAGCAGCAGCAAGGCCTGGATCTTGGGCTCCAGCTCATGCAGGGCTTCGGCCGCGGTCTTGTCCGAGAGGGAGGCAAAGATCGCGGTCCTTTCCTCGGAGTGGACCTGACTGATGATGTTGGCGATATCGGCGGGGTGCATTTCCGAAACATGCTTGGTGGGGACGGTGATCATCCCCTTTGCCTTGCCGGTCTTGAGCTGCTCCACGTGGTCCCAGCCGATCAAAGTGTCCGGAACCCTTTTGCCGAAAACCCCAAGCATTAGGTCAAAGAAACCCAATAGCCCCATCCTTCTCAAAAGGCCGCGGAATCCGACATCCGCCGCGATCAATCTGACATCCTGTTCGATCTTTCCCAGCTTGAGGTCATTGACCCGGATGACCCGCGCCCCTTCGGTGTCCACGATCTGCTTGTCCATGAGGTCGCGCCAGAGAAAAAGCTCTTCCGGTTTAGGCTTGGTATAAACGATCCGGTCCTTGACGGACTTGGAAACCACGAACTGCTTGCCGATAAGGTCGATCTCTCCCATCAGGAGAACAAGTTTCTCCCCTTTATCATAAACATATACCAGCAGGCCGGTGACCTTTGGGAAAACCTCCCCCACCGCGATCACATAGTCCTCAACTCTCCCCACCGGCTCCTGCAGGCGGTCAAGCACGGGATCGCCTTTCAATTCAGATATAAATAACTCAGAAAACAGGACCATAATAGGGCTATTTTAGCTCGGAAAGAGGAATTAGTAAAGAACGAACATTTTGCCCGGGAGCTGGCGCACGAGCTTTTTGACCTCGAGCATCAGGAGCAGGCTTAAGACTTGAGGGATGGAAAGCTCGGTTTCGATCGAGATATTATCGATATATTTAGGCTCCAGCGACAAGACTGAAACGATTTTTTGCTCATCTCCGGATAAGTTAGAATAATCTGCCTCGGTCATTTGGATTTGGGATTTTGGATTTGTTTGGGATTTGGAGTTTGGGATTTGGAGCTTAAGCTCGTCCATGACATCCTCCGCGCTTTCGACGAGCTTCGCTCCCTGCTTGATGAGCCAGTGCGGGCCCTTGGACTGGTCAAGGTCAACATTGCCCGGAGTTGCAAAAACTTCCCTCCCCTGATCTACCGCATACTTTGCGGTAATCATAGCTCCGCTATCATAGTGGCCTTCAACAACGATTGTGCCTAATGACAATCCTGAGATTACTCTATTCCTTCGAGGAAAGGATCCTTTCTCCGGCCTTGTCCCCATCGGAAATTCAGAGACCAGAGCACCTGAATCCTTGATTTGCTCAGATAAATACCTGTTTGTAGAAGGGAATATCACATCTACGCCGCATCCAAACACTGCAAATGTTCTTCCGCCCGCTTCTAGGGCCCCCCGATGCGCTGCCGTATCAATTCCATCAGCGAGTCCAGATACAATGGTAAATCCTAAAGAAGCTAGCTCAAAAGCTAACTTCCTCGTGATCTCTTTTCCATAAGCGGATGCCTTCCTTGTCCCGACGATTGCTATAGCTTTTTTATCTTCTTTTAATATGTCCCCGCTCGCATATAGGACTGGCGGAGGATCATAAATATTCCTTAATAATTCAGGATAGTCTTCATCTTCAAGGGTAAAAACACGCATGCCTTTTTGCTGAACTGCCCTAAATTCATCATCCAGGTCGATTTGAGATCTATTCTCCAAAAAAGATGTCAATGCGGACTTGCTCAAGCCTTCAATCCTGGAAAAATGGTCATCCTTCGCTTCCCAGGCAGCCCTGGCAGAGCCAAAATGCTCCCAAAGTTTCTTGATAGTCACCGGACCAACTTTGGGCACTTTATTCATCGCCAGCCAATATTTAAGATCCTTATTCATATTTCAATCCCCACCAACCACAAACCCTTTATTATCTTTCCACTTTTCTTTGGTGGCAAAGAAAAGTGGATGAAAAGAAACCATGAGGGGGCTCCGCCTCCATGCCTCCGAGGGTCTTTGTTTATCGAGGGATAAATTGTTAACTAGATGAGACCTCATTTACTTATCCCCTCAGGGGCATGGGGACGGAGTCCCCATCTCGGGATTGTTAAGGGCAGAGCCCTTAACGAGCTTTTCTTTCGCCATTCTTTTGGCGATACAAAAGAATGGCGGCAGAAACATTATGATTTGATTAACGAGAGAGCCTCAGCACGGGTCTTGGCGTTCTTTTGAAGGACTCCGCGCACAGCGGAAGTGGTGGTGATCGCGCCCGGCTTCTTTACCCCGCGCATGGACATACACAGATGTTCGGCTTCGATCACGATCAGGACCCCGCGGGGTTTAAGTCTTTCCATCAGGCAATCCGCGATCTGGCTGGTCAGCCTCTCCTGCACCTGCGGACGCTTAGCAAAACCTTCGATGACTCTGACCAATTTCGAAAGGCCGGTCACCCTTCCCCTGGTCGGGATATAAGCCACATGAGCCTTTCCAATAAAGGGAACTAAATGGTGCTCACACATGGAATAGAAGGGAATGTTCTTAACCATGATCATCTCTTCATGGTCTTCGTTATGGAAAATGGAAATTTCTTTGCCGGGATCCTTATGCAGGCCCGCAAAAAGCTCGGCATACATCTTGGCCACGCGCCGGGGAGTATCCTTTATTCCCCCGCGCTCGGGATCCTCCCCGATAGCCTTCAGTATCTCTCGGATCGCCTTTTCAATCTTTTTCTGATCGACCATCAGAATAACCCCTTGATCTTACCATCCTCGCTGATATCCATGTTCTCTGCCGCGGGATGCAGAGGCAGCCCCGGCATAGTCATTATAGCACCGGTGTAAGCGACCACAAAGCCCGCGCCCGCGGAAGGATTCAATCCCCTCACCGTTATTTTAAATCCAGTGGGGCGGCCAGGAACCCTGGCGTTGTCCGAGAGCGACGACTGGGTCTTGGCGATACACACCGGCAGTTCGGACATGCCGATCCTCTCCATCACTTCCAGGTCCCTCAACGCCTCCTCCGTAAAATTGACACCGTCCGCTCCGTAGATATCATCCGCGATGATCTCGATCTTGTATCTGAGGTTAGCTTTCAAAGCGTAAAGGAATTTGAACCCGGATCTCTTATTACACAGATCGATCACCGCCCGGGCCAGATCTCTCCCCCCCCTTCCACCCTTCCCCCACACCTCGGATACCACACACTCCACCCCGAACCTTGAACAGTTCTTTTGGATATCCTCCAGGTCATGTTGGGTGTCATGCAGCTTTTTGTTGATAGCGATCACGATCGGCACTCTGAACATTTTGAGGTTCTCAATGTGCTTTTGCACGTTCTCGTAGCCGTGGCGATCGATCGCCTGTTTGGTCACCACCAGGACCGACACCGCCAGCTTCAATCTGCCCACCCGACATTTGATATTGAAAAATTTCTCAGCGCCCAGATCCGTGCCGAATCCGGCTTCGGTCACGACGTAATCAGAGAGCTTAAGCGCCAGCTGCGTCGCCACCAGGCTGTTGCAGCCGTGGGCGATGTTGGCAAAGGGCCCGCCGTGGATAAAGGCCGGTCCGCCCTCCAGGGTCTGGACCAGATTGGGCTTGAGCGCGTCCCTCATCAGGAGCGCCATCGCTCCCTGCGCCTTGAGGTCCCGCGCCCGGACCGGGTCGCCGTCCCGATTGTAAGCGACCACAATGTTGCCGAGCCGCTCTTTCATATCGGTCAGGTTCCTTGAGAGGCACATAATCGCCATGACCTCTGAGGAAGCGGTTATGTCGAACATTCCGCGCAGGGCGCGGTCGTTCATGTCCATGACCCTCTTCCAAACGATGCGGTTCTCGTCGATCCCGAGCACATTCCCCTGATGGATGTGATTGTAAAGCATGGCGGTAAGGAGGTTGTGCGCGGAAGTGATCATGTGCATATCGCCGGTCAGATGCAGATTAATATCCTCCATAGGGATGACCTGGGAATGGCCGCCGCCCGCCGCACCACCCTTGAGACCCATGACCGGACCGAGGGAAGGCTCGCGGATACAGACAAAGGCATTTTTCCCCAATTTGCGCAGGGCCTGGGCGAGACCAATGGTGGTGGTGGTTTTGCCTTCGCCCTGAACGGTCGGGGTCATGGTGGTGACCAGGATCAACTTGCCGTCCTTCTTGCTTTTTAGTCTCTTAAGCGCCTGCAGATTGATCTTGGCCTTGTAAGGGCCGTGAAGCTCGATCTCGGAGATCTTTATTCCCGCTGCCCGGGCGATGTCGACCACCGGCTTCATTTTCGCTTTTTGCGCTATTTCGATATCCGTAAGCATTTATCCTTTATCCCTTCGGCGGTCAGGCCATAGCTCTTAAGCAACTCCGCTCTCTTTCCCTGCTCAATGAACCTGGAGGGAAGCCCGATCCGGCAGACCGGAAGATCAACTCTTTCCTCCGATAATAATTCCAGGACCGCCGACCCGAATCCCCCCTCCAGGACCCCTTCCTCGACCGTGACTATTTTATCAGCTGATCTTATCGAATCAAGGATCAACTTTTTATCCAGCGGCTTGATGAACCGGGCGTTGATAACGGTTGCGGCTAGGTTCTCTTTCTCCAGCGACTTTGCTGCTTCAACCGAAGGATAAACCATGGATCCGATCGCAATAATACATTGTTCGGATTTCGGATTTCGGATTTCGGATTTAAATACGACTTCCCCTTTCCCAATTCCCATTTGTTTAAATTCCGGTTCGAGTTCAATACCCGGACCACGCCCTCGTGGGTACCTAAGGGAAATCGGACCGTTGTGGTTTAGCGCCGTGTAAAGCATATGCTGCAGCTCATTTTCGTCCCTCGGCGCCATCACGACCATGTTCGGAACGGAACGCAGATAAGCCAGATCAAATAAGCCGTGATGGGTAGGGCCATCCTCACCCACCAGACCCGCCCGGTCCAGACAAAAGATTACTGGGAGGTTCTGAAGACACACATCGTGGATGATCTGATCGTAGGCCCGCTGCAGGAAACTGGAATAGATCGCGGCCACCGGCCGGTAACCGGAAACCGCCAGTCCAGCCGCGAAAGTGACCGCGTGCTCCTCCGCGATCCCCACGTCGAAAAAGCGCTGCGGGAACCTGCTGGCGAATTCCTCCAGGCCGGTCCCATCGATCATGGCAGCAGTGATGCCGATGACCCTATCGTTCTTTTCCCCAAGCTTAGCCATAGTCTTGCCGAAAACCGAAGTGTAAGTTTCCTGCGCCTGCGCCTGCGCCTTTCCGGTCTTAATATCAAAAGGCCCGATGCCGTGGAAACGGCTTGGTTCTTTTTCTGCCGGAGAATACCCCTTACCCTTTCGGGTCATGACATGGATGAGGACCGGCCCCTGGATCTCGCGGGCGTGGTGAAGCGTGCTCATGATCAGGGGAATATTGTGGCCATCGATCGGACCGAAATATTTGAAGCCCAGCTCCTCAAAGATCACGTCGACCTTGAAGCTGACCACAATATGCTTGGTGCGGTCCTTGAGCTTCTTGGCCGCCTCAAACAGGGAAACACCGTAGCGCGGTATCCGCTTTGCCACGCGCTCTATCCGGTTCCTGAGATCAGTATACAGATCAGATGTTGCCACCCGGGTCAGATAATTGGCGTAGGCCCCAACATTCCTGGAGATCGACATCTCGTTGTCGTTCAAGATAACGATCAGATTCGTTTTCATTCCGTCGACATTGTTGACGCCTTCAAAAGCCAGCCCCCCTGATAACGAGCCATCCCCGATCACCGCCACGATCGAATGTTTTTCTCCCTTGAGGTCGCGCACCTTGGCCATCCCCAGGGCGGCGGAAATGGAAGTTGAGGCGTGGCCCACGGAAAATGCGTCGTGGACGCTTTCGGTTATCTTGGGGAAACCAGAGATCCCCCCCCGCGTTCTCAGCGTTTGGAACTTATCCAGGCGCCCGGTCAGGATCTTGTGAGCGTAGGCCTGATGCCCCACATCCCAGATGATCTTGTCCTTCGGGCTTTCAAAAGAGGCGTGAAGCGCGACCGCCAGATCAACCGCACCCAGGCTGGGAGCAACGTGTCCGCCGGTCTTGGAGGTGACCTCGATGATCTTCTGCCGGACCTCGACCGCAACCTGATCGAGCTGTTTGGCCGAGAGCTCACGCAAGGCTTCCGGAAGTTTTATTTTATCTAATAAAGTAGACATAATAATTCAGCGAGGTGACCAGAAACGCGATCGCCGCGCCCGCCACCACCTCGACCGGATCATGCCCCAGGATTTCCTTGAGTTCCTTTATGTTCTGGGCCGAATACATATCCTTGACAATCTTATTCAGAACCTCTGCCTGTTTTCCGGCAGCACGCCTGACCCCGGTGGCATCATACATAACAACCAGAGAAAAAACCAGGCAGGCGGTAAAGAGAGCGGTATTGACGCCGTATTGGAGAGCGACCCCCAGCGTGAGAGCGGTCACGGTAGCGGAGTGCGACGATGGCATGCCCCCTGCCTCAAAAAAATGCCACAGGTTCCATCTTTCCTCCTCCACTCTGTAAAGAAAGATCTTCAATATTTGCGAGACCAGGAACGCTAAAATGACGGATATCAAAGTAAAATTGCTAAAGGCGCTGATTATCAGATCTCTCATCTCATTCTCCTTTGTCTAAGATGCCTTCTGCGATCTTAAGATCATCCGGGCTGGTTATTTTTATGTTCAGGGGAGAGCCCATCACCATTTTAAGCGGTATTCCCATTTTTTCGACCAGCATGGCATCGTCCGTGACTTCGTGCCGGTTCCACCCTTCCTCATAGGCCCGCAGGATAATATCCTTTTTGAAGACTTGCGGCGTCTGCGCCACCCAGAGGCCGCTCCGATCCAGCGTGCCGGTCACGAGGTTGTTATTAACGGTTTTGACGGTGTCGGTCACCGGGATCCCAACGATCGCCGCGCCGGACGCCTTTGCCTCCGCCACCGCAGCTTCAATGATCTGAGAAGACACAAATGGCCGCGCCCCGTCATGAATAGCCACGACCTCAGCGCCGGGAGGCACGGCTTTTAATCCCTCGTAGACCGAGTCCTTCCTCTTTACTCCTCCCGTTATAACTTTTTTAAGTTTGGAGACCCCAAACTTTTTCGCCCGCTCCACATCCTCTCCATTTACCACCAGGATGATGCCGTCGATGACCCGGGTTTTATCAAAGGCCGCCAGCGTCCAAAGGAGCATCGGCTTCTCGCCGATCGTAAGGAACTGCTTGGGCTGCCCCATCCGTTTACCTTGTCCCGCCGCCACAATGATCGCGACTGTCTTCATTTCGGTGTCCTCGTCAAGACCTTGCAGCCATTACGTGTAACCAACACCATATCTTCGATCCTTACGCCACCCCATCCCTTGATATAGATCCCGGGCTCGATGGTAATGACCATTCCCTTCCCGATCCTGCGCATGTTCTTTTTTGAGATCTTGGGCGCCTGGTGGACCTTTCTTCCAATGCCATGTCCGATACTGTGGATAAAATATTTCCCGTACCCCTGATCTTCAATGTACCGCCGGGCCGCTCGATCGATCTCAAAACAAGCCTTCCCTGCCCTTACGGCCCTTACGGCCTTTTTCTGAGCCTCTTTTACGATCCGATAGATCTTTCTTTGTTTAGCCGTGGGCTTGCCGACGACCAGGGTGCGGGTTATATCCGAACGATATCCATTATACAATGCCCCGAAATCGATAACAACCAAATCGCCCGGCTTGATCCTTTTGTCAGTGGCAAACCCGTGCGGTTTGGCAGATCGCTTACCCGAAGCGACAATTATGCGGAAGGACGGCCTGGATCGGAACTTTTTGAGCAATGACTTTATTCTAGCCGCAATGTCTTTTTCCTTCTGCCCTGATCGGACAGTCAAGGCCCTTAATACCTTATCGGTGATCCGAATAGCTTTTTTTTGGGAGCTGTTCACTTTTTAAGGAGATTTACCGCGGCTCTAAGACCAAGCAGATAGCTGTTCAGGCCGAACCCCGAGATCTGCCCCACCGCCACCGGGGCGATCATCGACTTATGCCTGAATTCTTCGCGGGAATAGATGTTGGAAAGATGAACTTCCACCACCGGGATGTCGCAGGCCGCCACTGCATCCCGGATCGCGACACTGTAATGCGTGTAAGCCGCCGGGTTCATGACGATCGCCGCATACTCTTTGCTCGCCGATCCGATCTTATCCACGATCTCACCCTCGCCGGAAAGCTGGAAGGCATCGACCTCAGCGCCCAGTTCCTTGCCAAGCTTTTTTAAAGCCTTATCGATCTCAGCCAGCGTGACCTCGCCGTAAACATCGATTTCGCGCTTCCCCAGCTTATCCAGGTTCGGACCGTGGATCACCAGAACTTTTGACATGCCTACCTCCTTGTCCAATTGCCCGATTTTAACACACTTCCCCGCATCTTATCAAGATGGCCTAAAAATGCTATAATTAAAGATCATGCCCGAAAAAAGGAAAATCCCCGCTTACAAGATAGCGCTCATAGCAGCTTTTATGCTTTGCGCTGCCGTCGCCGGGATCCTGCTGCCGATCATGGGACAGCTCCCGGATGTGGATGCCATAGACAGCTATCTGCCCAGCGAGACGACCCTCATTTTTTCCGCGGACGGCAAGGTGCTGGCCCGGCTGCACCGCGAAGAGAACCGGCAGGTTATCCCGCTTTCCAAGATCTCGATCCATCTGCAGAAAGCGGTCATCGCGACCGAAGATCCGAACTTCTACCGCCATCACGGGCTGGATTTTTACGGCATCTTCCGTGCCGCGGTCAAGAACATCATCTACGGGCGGATCGTGGAAGGCGGAAGCTCCATCACCCAGCAGCTGGCCAGAAATCTTTTCCTGACCCGCAAGAAAACCCTGGTCCGAAAATTCGCGGAACTGGTGCTGGCCCTCCAGATCGAGAGGAAATACACCAAGGAAGAGATCCTTGAGCTCTACCTGAACCAGGTTTACTTCGGCCACAATGCCTACGGCGTCGAGTCCGCGGCGAACCTCTATTTCGGCAAGAGCGCGGCAGACCTTGACCTGGCTGAATCCGCCATACTCGCGGGCCTCATCCGGGGACCGGAGCTTTATTCCCCCTACCGCAATTTCAAGGGGGCGAAAGCCCGGCAGATCTACGTACTGAACAAGCTGCTCAGCCTTAAATGGGTTGACGAAAGAGACCTAAAGCTTGCCGCCATCCAGGAATTGGAATTTTCACCGCAAAACCTGCGGCGCTACAGCGAGGTCGCCCCCTACTTTATCAGCCATATCCTCCAGGAGCTCCTTTCCCAGTACGGGGAAGAGACGGTCTATAACGGCGGGCTCCGGGTCTTCACCACCCTGGACACAGATCACCAAGCCGCCGCTGAGGAAATCATTACCAAATTTGTGACCGAGGAAGGCGAAACATACAAGTTCACGCAGGCTGCGCTGGTATCGATCGATCCGCGCACCGGTTACATAAAAGCCATGGTGGGCGGCGTCGATTACCATGAAAGCAAGTTCAACCGCGCCACCCAGGCCAAGCGCCAGCCCGGCTCGGCCTTCAAACCCTTTGTCTACGCCGCGGCCATGGAACAGGGCATTTCTCCCGGGACCGTCCTGCTAGACACCGCCACTACTTTTGATGTTTTTCCCAATGAATGGAATCCAGAAGGGACCTGGGAGCCGAAGAACTTCGACGAAAAGTTCAGGGGGGAAGTCACCCTCAGATACGCCCTGGAGAAATCGCTGAACATACCCTCCGTCAAACTGCTGGAGCGCGTCGGCATCCACAATGCCATAGATGTCGCCCGGCGCATGGGGATCAAAAGCCACATTGAGCCTGGCCTGGCCATTCCCCTCGGAGTTTCGGAAGTATCCCTGCTCGAGATCACCTCAGCCTACGGGGTTTTCGCCAACTCGGGAATACGTGTTGAGCCCACCGCCATTGTCAGGATCGAGAACCGTGACGGCGTCACCCTCTACAAACACACCATCCGGGAAAAGAAAGTGCTGGACACCAATATTGCCGCGGTCATGGTGGATCTCATGAAGGGTGTCCTCCTGCGGGGGACCGGCGTCCGCGGACAGATCACCCGCCCCGCCGCCGCCAAGACCGGCACCACCGAAGAGTTCCGCGACGCCTGGTTCATCGGCTATGTGCCGCAGCTCGTGACCGGGGTCTGGGTCGGAAACGATGACAATGCCTCCATGGACGGGGTGGCCGAGGTCGCGGTCTGCCCCCGGATCTGGAAGGAGTACAATAAGACCGTGCTTAACAACGAACCGGTGCTGGATTTCCCCAAACCGGAAGGACTGGAGGACGCAAATATCTGCATTAAATCTGGAAAGCTGGCCGGACCGTACTGCCCCATAGAGGACCAGCGCTGGGAAACTTTCTGGAAAAAGGACATTCCCCACGAAACCTGCGACTACCACCAACCCGGGGATGAGCTCTTTGAATATGACGAGTCATATTAAGTTCGGGACCGACGGCTGGCGGGCGAAGATCGCGGAAGACTTTACCTTCCGCAACGTCCAGCTCGTGACCCAGGCCCTGCTTGACCACTTCAAGGAAAAGGGAGCGATCAACAAAGGCATTGCTGTCGGTTATGATAACCGCTTTCAGTCCGAATCCTTCGCGCGCGCTGCGGCCGAGATCTGCTCCGGCGCAGGGGCTCAAACCCTTCTCTGCGAATATGCCGTTCCTTCACCGGTCCTTTCCTTCACCGTAAAAGAAAGGGGACTCGCGGCCGGCATCATGATCACCGCTTCCCACAATCCGCCGGAATGGAACGGATTCAAGATCAAAGAGGATTTCGGGGGATCGGCCTTCCCGGAAACCACCCAGGCAGTGGAAAGCAAGCTAAAAAACGAGTTAGCGATCAAGCCCGATTCCAAGAACATCCAGACCTTCGATCCCGACCCCCCCTATCTTGAAAAAATAAGCTCGCTGGTCGATCTGGACCTGATCAAAAACCGCCGCCTCAGGATGATCGTGGATCCCATGCACGGCAGCGGCGCGGGATATTTCAAAAAGCTCGGAGTGCCGGCGATCGAGATCCGTGGGGGACGAGACCCGTCTTTTGGGGGCGTGAACCCGGAACCGGTCCCGGTGAACCTGGAGGAATCGATCTCCTTCGTGAAAGAGACCGCCCTGAAATATTCTTCCGAACTGACCGCCTGCGTCGTCCTCGACGGCGACGGCGACCGGCTGGCCGCCATCGACGGCTCCGGCAGGTTCATCAATACCCACAATGTGTTCGAGCTTCTGCTTCATCACTTAATCGTTCATCGAAAACTCTCCGGCAGCATCGTCAAGACCTTTAACCTCAGCAATCTCATCGACAAGATCTGCCAGAAGCATAAGCGGGATCTTTCGGTAACACCCATCGGGTTCAAGCACATCGCGGCCAAGATGATAAAAGAAGACATCCTTCTGGGCGGAGAAGAATCCGGCGGCATGGGGATCAAAGGATTTATCCCGGAGCGGGACGGGGTGCTCGCCGGTCTCATGCTCTTTGAGCTCATGGCCTATGAAAAAAAGACCCTGGCTCAGATCCTTGACGGTCTCATGCAAGAGCACGGCTATTTTTACTACGATCGGGCGGATCTCAATACTCCAAAGGCACAGGAGATCGTCAACGGTCTAAAGCAATCACCACCCAAGGAATTCGCCAGGAAGAAAGTCGCAAAAGTTGAGACTCTGGATGGGCTAAAACTGAATTTTGAGAACGAAAGCTGGATCCTCTTCCGCGCCTCGGGGACGGAACCTCTGCTCAGGGTCTATGTGGAAGGAAGAACCGAAGAAGAAGTCAAACAGATCCTGGGAGCAGGAGAATCACTGCTCGCCTCTTAATTCCTTCTCGAACTGTTCCTTTTTATCGATGCGGGCAATTTCTGACTCTTCGCGCTTGACCAGGTCCCAGGCTTTAATCTCCTTAAAAATGCCGAGCAGGCGTTCATGCATGGCCCTGTCATCCGACGCCACCAGGGAGGCACGCTTGTACTGCTTGACCGCTTCTTCCTTATTCCCGGCTTTTTCATGTGCTTTCGCCAGGATTATGTAAAGCTCCGGGTTGCCGCCTTCGACCCTGGTGGCCGCCTCGTACTCGGACAGCGCCAGATCGCTCTTACCCACCGTATTGTAAGCGTCCGCCAGATAAATATGCAGATAGGGATTACCGGGGTCGAGCTCGATCGCCTTCTTGTATTCCTGAATGGCCTCCCAGATCCTGCCCTGGAACCTCAAGTTATGCGCTTTAAGAAGGGGGCTGATGATCTGGATGCGGGCCTTGCCCCGCAGCTCCCCGTACCATTTTTGAAAGGCCGCTTCCTGCTTTGCCGCCAGGGCCGCTTTCTCGATATCCTTTTCTTCCCCTACGATTTTCCTGAGCCGCGTATCCGTGAGCTTGATGATGTGATATCCAAACGGCGTCTTGACGATATCGCTGATCTCATTGATCTTTAAGGCGAACGCCGCCTTCTCAAAGGGCTCCACCATCCTGCCGGTGGTGAAATAACCCAGGTCTCCCCCCTTTACCGCAGAGCCGGGATCCTCGGAATATTTCCGGGCAAGTACGGCGAAATCCTCGCCCTTCCTGACCCGCGCCAAAAGATCTTTTGCTTCTGCCTCACCGCTCACCAGAATATGGCTCGCCCTTATTTCCCTCATATCATCCGGCGTGACCTTGACCCCTCCCCGGACCTTGGCGACCAGCTTCTGGACCAGCATCTCTTCTTTGATCATCTCTTTGAACTTGCTCAGGCTCAAGCCGGAGCGCATAAGGGCTCTTTCCAGATCCGCCCTGGAGGCGAAATTGTTCTGTTTCAAAATGTTGCTGACGGCCATATCCACTTCGCGGCCGGAGATGCGCACTTCCCTCCGGGCGGCGGAAAGGATCAAAGTGAAATCGATCGCCTGCTGGAGGGCGAGGTTCTCGACAAAAGCCAGGTCCTGCGGCTTGACCTCGCTCCCAAATTGGCGCAGGACGCGGTTAAGCAGCTCACGATAGCGGTAGGGATCGACCGCCTGGCCGTTGACCTTGGCCAGTCCCTCTTCCCTGCCGCCAAATCCGCTCCAGCGCGTCTGGCTTATGCCGTAGAACATGGAAGCGGCAAAGACCACCGCCACCGCGATCATTATGGTTTTCATCTTTTTGCGCAGGAATGTCAGCATCTTAAGAGAACTCCGCCTTGAGCACCTTGGAAACGGAAATATACGCCCCCACCATTCCCAGCGCCATCCCCCCCGTGACCATCACCGCATATATCAAACCCAGAACCTTCTGGTCGGCAAGGATGGGGAGAAAAGGCAGGGCATGCGAGACCCGCAGAACGACCGCGTCATAGGCGAACTTAAGCACCAAAAACGAGGACGTACCCCCCAGCACCCCGATCAGCACCCCCTCGATGATAAAAGGCCATTTCACAAAGTTGTTGGTGGCTCCCACCAGCTTCATGATATAGATGTCGGTCTCGCGCGCGAGCACGGTGAGCCGCACGGTGTTGACCACGATCAAAAGCGTTGCGACCGAGATCAGCACCACCAGCGCCGCGCCCCCGATCCGGACCGCGTCCAGCAGGGAGCGGATCTGCTCGATCAAAGATCCGCTGTAGCGGACCTCGTCGATCTGCGGCAGTTCGGAAAGCCGCTGGGCAATGACGGGCAAAAGCTCGGGCGTGCGCACCTGCACGGCAAAGGTATGCGGCAGAGGATTCTCCCGCATCACGTCATCCAGGTCCAATTTTGTTCCGAAATCCTGCTTGAATTTGCGCCAGGCCTCGGTGCGGGAAATGAACTCTACCTTTTCCACCCCCGGCATTCGCGCGATCTTGAGCTGAAGGATGCCGGCGCTTTCCAGGGAAATATCCCCTTCCACGTAAGCGGCAATGTCCATCTTGGAAGAGACCGTCCCTACCATGTTCCCCATGTTCAGGACCAAAAGCAGGAACATCCCGAAGATCACCAGGGTAACGGCGATGGTACCGATGGCCACCAGGTTCATGAGAGCGCTGCGCCGGAAAGAGCGCAGGGCCTCCACCACAAAGAACTCAAGATTGCTAAACATCGTAGCCTCCCAGCATCTGGTCCCTGACCACCCTTCCGTTCTCCAGGGCCACCACCCTTCGCTTCATGTCGTCCACGATGCCCTTGTTGTGGGTAGCGACGAGCACGGTGGTGTTGCGCTTGTTGATCTTGTCCAGGAGCTGGATAATGTCCCAGGAAGTGGTCGGATCCAGGTTCCCCGTGGGTTCATCCGCCAGCAGGATGGGCGGATTGTTGACAATGGCGCGGGCGATGCAGGCGCGCTGTTTTTCTCCGCCGGAGAGCTCATCCGGAAAGGCGTTCGCCCGGCGCAGCATTCCCACCAGCTCCAGCGACTGCATGACCTTGCGCCGGATGGTGGAGCGCGGCGCGCCGGTCACGCGCAGGGCAAAGGCCACGTTCTCATACACCGTTCTCTTGGGCAGCAATTTGTAATCCTGAAAGACCACGCCGATGTTGCGCCGAAGATAAGGCACCTGGCGCTCATCCAGCTCCGCCACGTTGACCTTATCTACGATCACCTTGCCCAGCGAGGGCGCCTCTTCCCGGTAAAGGAGGCGCATGAGGGTGGTCTTGCCCGCCCCCGAAGGCCCGACAATGAAAACAAACTCCTCCTTGCCAATGTGGAGATTGATGTTGAAGAGGACGTCCACTCCGCCCTGATAGGATTTGGATACGTTGATGAGTTCGATCACAAAATATATTTTAGCAGAAATTTCGACATTTGTCGAATTTAGGCGTAAAGCGGAAATTGCTTACAGAGATCTTTTACCTTCGCCGCGACTTCTTTCTTTGCCCTCTCATCTTGGACATTGCTTAACACTTTGCCGATGAGATCAGCAATGAGCTTCATCTCGCTTTCCTTCATCCCGCGCGTGGTCAAAGCGGGGGTTCCGATGCGGATTCCGGAGGTCACGAACGGTTTTTCCGGGTCAAAGGGGATGGTATTCTTGTTCACGGTGATGCCGACCTCTTCCAGCACGTGCTGGGCGATCTTGCCCGTGATCTTCTTGGGGCGCAGGTCAACCAGGACCAAATGGGTATCCGTCCCGCCCGAGACCAGACGAAAGCCATTCTTGAGCAGGCCTTCCGCCAGGGCCTTGGCGTTCTTTACGATCTGCTCCTGATATTTCTTGAATTCCGGCGTCATGGCCTGCAGAAAGCAGACCGCCTTGGCGGCGATGATATGCTCCAGCGGGCCGCCCTGGTTACCGGGAAAGACCGCCTTATCCACCTGCTTGGCGTATTCCTGCTTACATAATATTAGTCCGGAGCGCGGGCCTCTCAATGTCTTGTGGGTTGTTGAGGTGACCACCTCTGAGACCGGCACAGGCGAAGGGTGAACGCCGGCGGCAACCATGCCCGCGATATGGGCAATGTCCACCATGAGCACCGCTCCCACTTCATCGCAGATCTCCCTGAATTTGCCGAAATCGATGATGCGCGGATAGGCGGTGGCGCCGGTCACGATCATTTTTGGTTTGTGTTCCTTGGCCGCTTTGCGGAGGGCGTTAAAATCAATGGTCTCGGTGTCCTTGGTTACTCCATAGGAGCTGAATTTAAATAATATACCGGAGGCGTTGACCGGGCTTCCGTGGGTCAGGTGGCCGCCGTGGGAAAGATCGAGCCCCATGACATGGTCGCCGGCCTTCATGAAGGCCATGTAGGTGGCGATATTCGCCTGGGAGCCGGAATGCGGCTGGACATTGGCATATTCCGCCCCGAACAACTTCTTGGCACGCGTAATCGCCAGGGATTCGGCCACATCAATAAACTCGCATCCCCCGTAATATCTCTTACCCGGGTAACCCTCGGCGTATTTATTGGTGAGCACGGTTCCGGCGGCTTCGAGCACCGCCCGCGAAGTAAAATTTTCCGAAGCGATCATTTCCAGGCTGTTCCTTTGGCGGTCCAGCTCCTGGTCAACAGCTTTGGCTATTTCCGGGTCAATTTTACGTATATGGTCAATGTTGAAATGCATGGTTTTCTGCCCCCTTCTCGGAATGAGTATACCATAACCCCGACTTTCCCGTCAAAAAAAGAAAGCCTCCAATTGCTTGGAGGCTTTCTAAAAAATCCCGAACTATCTAACGGCTATTTCTTCTTGGGAAGAGCTGCTGCCCCAAAGGCCCCGGGGGTGATATAGAACGGCTCTTCTGTCGTTTGCGAATAGTCCGCATAATCACCCAGGGTCGAAACCGAAACATTCCCGGAAGCATTAACAATCAGATCGAACACCCTCCAGACCTCGAGGGTCGAGGCCTGGGTGGGAGGCGTAAATACCTGCCCCACAATTCCCTTGGTTGGAACATCCAACCGGACAATCGCTTCAGAAGTCGCGATCGTGCCCGTGCCGGAATAAAGATGTACACAGAAACGATAGGTGCCCTCTCTGATCGCGGTTAAGATAGTATGTTCCGGGCCGTAACCGCTGGTATAATCAATATCCAGTGAAGCATTCGAATTGGCTGGGTCCTTTCTGCTGAAATAACAGTGGAAGCGCGGTCCGACCACGGAGGATGGGCCGGTCAGGTGGCTGTCGAGATCTCTCGGGTTCGCCCCCCAGATCAGGGTTATGGTCACCACCGGAGCCGCCAGGACCAGATCCGGAACATCTTTTGTTTCTCCCGTGCCCGGGGTCGTTTCGGCAGCCGTGCTGCTGACCTGCGTTCCCATGCGGGCATATTCAGTGATGTATGCATAGGGCTCTACCGCCAGGGTGTACTCACCATTGCTGTCAGTAATGGTCTCATTCCTCCAGCCAGTGCCCTCGGCCACTACCGTCGCCCCAGCGACCGGGTTCCCTTCCTCATCAACGACCTTCCCTCTCTTGTATGCCTCTTGATATAGGTAATCAGCGTTCCAGGTGGAGAAATGCTCGACGTTCTTGCGGTAGACATAAACCCCTCCGCCCTTGTCGACTTTGGTAAATGTTCCATCCTGGATCCATTTTCCCTGATCCGTATCATAGTACCAGGCATCCATGGTATCCGGAGCGGTCGCGACCTGGCTGGCCGGTATCGGGATCTCTATTTCGGCAGTTGAATTAAGAGTAAGATCTTGGCCGCCCTGCTGCACGGAAACGTTCATGAAACCAAAGCTCCTGAACGGCTGCTCTTCACCATTCACCACTCCGGCAAAATTCCCGGGAAAAGCCCCGAGCTGGTTCGAATTCGTGGGATCAAAAGAAGTGGGAGCCACATTCACATTCCCGCTCACAAGGTTCCCAGATGAATCCCTCAGCGTATTTGGATTGATTGTCACCGCACCATTATTTGAATCCGTAGCAACTCCGCCGGTTCCTGCATCCAGGACCGTGGGGGCGGAGGATTGGGCCATGTTAGCCGTCACATAATTTGCGGCCCCCTCCTGGATCTTGACAATGCGGGAGGTCGGGACATAGCCGGTTGCGCTAAAGTTAACAACTGCCCGATCGGCTACTGGAACATCCAGAACAGAAAAATAGCCGCTGGTGTTCGTGCCCGCCACGGTAGTCGTTCCAGTCACCGTAACCGCCACTCCAGATAATGGCGTCGTCCCGTCTATTTCAAAAACCTGTCCGATCAAAGACCCCGTATTACCCCCTCCCCCGTTGCCGTTTTCCACTACCTGCCCGCATCCGTAGATCACCAGCCCAATCAATGAAACTCCCAGCAGACCGATCAATATTTTCTTTAGCATCTTTTTCCCTCCTTTTTCGTCCGCTTAAAATTTATAAACCGCCGCGGCGGTTGCGCCCAGGGCGGAATTATAACCGATACGCGCGCTTATCATTCCGAGTTTGGTCCCCACAAAAACCCCACCTCCGGCCTTGCTTCCCTTGTCGATCTCACCGGATATCCCGGGGATGTTCTCTACCTTCTCAGAATAATTCGCCATGCCGCCCTCAAGGCCGACACAGAAATTACCTAACGGGAACACTCCGGCCACTCCCGCGGTCATGACCGAATATTTATTTCCGATCCCGTAGCCGGCGCCGATCTCCAGATTAATCGCCGCGATAGGGATCGAATATCCCGCACCGATGATCCCTGCTCCCCCGCCGTATCCGGCGCTGAGCTGGAATCCACCTTTTCTGGGTCCAACCGCCCTCCCCTTGGCTTTAGGGCTCGGCCCGGGACCGGTCTTCTCCAGCCGGGTGATCTCCAGCTGCAAGGCCTCAGCCCGCGCCAGCTCTTTTCTTTTCATGTCCTTGAGCTGGGCGATCTTGTTGATCTGCTTGGCATTGCGGGCGTTCACGATCTTTTGGTCAAGCACCTTGATGTAATTCTTGACCTTTTCCAACTCCGCCCTCTTTTCCCTGAGCTGCGCCATCGCCGCGCCGCAGATCCCCGCCACGAAAAGCAAAACCAGAAACCAGCCTAATACCTTTCTCATTAGCCCTCCCCCTTTCAGTTCTCGAAAACGTATTTATTATAACACCATTCCCCCTGTTGTCAAGGCAGAAGAAAAGTTGTATAATATCCGTTTAATTCCATGGCGAACAACAAGGAGTTTGAGAAATACAAAGAGCTTTTCGGCGAGAACCCGCTGGAAGAATGCCAGGTCTGCGGGGGGCCGCTGGCTTTTGAAAAGGTCAACCTGGAGGATTACCAGGGCGGCAAGCTCTACATGATGGAAAAAGTACCCGCCCTGGCCTGCCAGGAATGCGGCGAGGTCTGGATCCCGGCGCCGGTCATGGCCGAATTCGAAAAGATGATCGAGACCGCCAAACTCCACCGTAAAACCCGCAAAAAACCACGGAAAAGAGGGAAGAAGAAATGAGGGTTAAAAACATCATCTTGATATTGTTGGTCGTCAGCATCTGTTTTGGCGCGGGGATCGCGCTCTCCCAAAGCCTGGCCTCAGGCTCTGCCCCGAAAACACCCTCCGCGGAGACAACCGTCGCCCCGAAGATCATCAAGCCTCTCCCCGGGAGCTGGGGACCGAACACCATTGCGGATATCGTGGAGAATGTCGGCGCTGCGGTCGTCAACATCGACATCGTAAAAAAGGTCAGGGTCTCTTCTCCCTTTAAGAATTTTGACCGGGACTTCGGCGGCCACTTCTTCGATTTCATGCCTGAATTCCGGGATTTCTACCAAGATCGGGTCATCCCGCAAAAAGGCGCGGGTTCCGGCTTCATCATCGATTCCAAAGGGTACATCCTGACCAACGAGCATGTGGTGCGCGGCGCGGATGAGATAAAGGTGACCTTGAAGGACGGAAGAAAATTGGCCGGAGAGGTCGTGGGACAGGACGCTTCGCTGGATCTGGCGGTAATAAAAGTCGAAGCCAAGAACCTTCCCACCGTCAGGCTCGGGGATTCTTCCAGGATCCGGCCCGGCGAATGGGTCATCGCCATCGGCAACCCATACGGATTCTCGAACACGGTGACCGCGGGGATCGTAAGCGCCACCGGAAGAAGCCTGGACGACCTGGGAAAGAAAAACCTGATCCAGACCGACGCCCCCATCAATCCCGGGAATTCAGGAGGGCCGCTGCTGGACCTCAACGGGGAGGTCATCGGCATAAACGTGGCGATCGTGGCCGGCGCGCAGAGTATTGGCTTTGCCATCCCCATCAACGCCGCCAAGGATGTGGTGGACGAGCTTATTGAAAAGGGAAAGATCATCCGACCCTGGGTTGGTATTTACATGAGAGACGTGGACGAAAAGGTCGCCGCCTATCTTGACCTTCCCCTCGCGGAAGGCGTGGTCGCAACCGAGGTGGTCAAGGATAGCCCCGCAGAAAAAATGGGGTTAAAGAAATACGACGTGATCCGCGAGATCGACGGCAAAAAGGTCAAGGCCAGCTCAGAAGTTACGGAACTGATAAACAAGAAGAAACCCGGCGCTAGGATCACGGTCAAGGTCTATCGCGAGGGCAAAACAAAGGAGCTAAAAGGCACCTTGGGCGAAAGACCCTAAGAGAGGAGAAATAAAAAATGGAAATAGTACTGGGCAGGGCCAAAAAAACTCGGAGGGCATACGGGTTTGATGAAATATCGCTGGCCCCATCCATCGTCACCGTTAACCCTGACGATGCCGACGTTTCGGTCGAGATCGGCGGGAAAAAATTCGGGATCCCGATCCTCGCCTCGGCCATGGACGGCGTCGTCAGCCCAAAAACGGCGATCCTCATGAGCCAGCTCGGCGGACTGGGTGTTCTCAACCTGCAGGGAGTTTGGTCGCGATATGACGACGCGGAAAAAGTCCTGGAAAAGATCGCTTCCGTGAGCAAGGAAGAATATGTTCCATTGATGCAGAAGCTTTACCAGGAACCGATCAAGAAGGAACTGGTCATCAAGAGGATCAAGGAAATCAAGAAGGGAGGCGGGATCGCGGCGGTTTCCTCCGTCCCCCAGGACGCCCTTGAGCTCGGCCCGGTCGCCCGCGACGCGGGAGCGGATATTTTCGTGCTGCAGTCGACCGTGATCTCCACCAAGCACAAATCATCAACCTCTGAACCGATCGATATCAAAAAGTTCTGCGAGATGATGAAAGTGCCGGTCTTGATCGGCAATTGCGTCACCTACGAAGTGGCCCTGACCCTGATGGGAACCGGGGTCGCCGGAGTCCTGGTTGGGATCGGACCCGGCGCGGCCTGCACCTCGCGCGGAGTTCTCGGCATCGGGGTACCGATGGCGACCGCGATCGCGGACTGCGCCGCGGCCCGCAATGATTTCTTCAAGGAGAACAACAAATACGTTCCGATCATCGCCGACGGCGGCATGGTGGTGGGCGGGGACATCTGCAAGGCCATCGCCTGCGGAGCGGACGCGGTCATGATCGGATCCCCCATTGCCCGTGCCAAAGAAGCTCCCGGCCGTGGTTTTCATTGGGGCATGGCCACCCCTTCCCCCACCCTGCCGCGGGGTTCCCGGATCAAGGTCGGAACCCTGGGAATGTTAAAAGAGATACTTCTGGGACCGGCCAGGTTCGATGACGGATCCATGAACTTTATCGGCGCGCTCAAGACTTCCATGGGCACACTTGGCGCCACCAATTTAAAGGAGATGCAGCAGGTTGAGGTGGTTATCGCTCCCTCGATCTTGACCGAAGGAAAGGTTTATCAAAAGGCGCAGCAGCTGGGAATGTATAAATAATGCAGAAGCATGACCTGGTAGTCGTCCTCGATTTCGGCGCGCAATATTCGATGCTTATCGCGCGACGGGTCAGAGAATGCAATGTCTACACTGAAGTTCTGCCCCATGACACTCCGGTTTCCGAACTCAAGCAAAGAAACGCAAAAGGAATAATCGTCTCCGGCGGGCCGGCCTCGGTCTATGAAGAAGGAGCCCCCAAAGCCGACCCGGAGCTCTGGAACTGCGGCATCCCCGTCCTCGGCATCTGCTACGGGCTTCAGCTCATGGCCAAGGAGCTTGGAGCTGAGGTCAAGCAGGAAAGGAAAAGGGAATACGGCAAGGCCGATCTCCTGATCGATGATGAGACCAGCATTTTTGCCGGCCTCCCCAACAAGATCCGTTCCTGGATGAGCCATGGAGACACCGTCATTTCGCTTCCGCCGGGTTTCAAGCCGCTGGCCCACACCGACAACACCAAGTTCGCCGCCATCGGCGACCCGGAAAAGAGATTGTTCGGCGTCCAGTTCCATCCCGAGGTCGTCCATACCCCGAAGGGGATCGAGATCCTGAAAAATTTCGTTTACATCATCTGCGGCTGCAAACCGACCTGGACCACCGCCAATTTCATTGAGGAGCAGGTAAAAGAGATCCGCGGCAGGGTCGGCAAACAAAAAGTCCTCCTCGCTCTCTCCGGCGGGGTTGACTCCACCACCGTCGCCGCCCTCATCAACAAAGCCATCGGCGAACAGCTCGCCTGCATGTTCATTGACCAGGGATTCATGCGCAAGAACGAGGCCAAAAAGATCAACGATCTCTTCACCGGGAGATTCAAGGTGAACTTTATCCACATCGACGCCTCAGAACGGTTCTACTCAAAGCTCAAAGGGGTGGCGGATCCGGAGCAGAAGAGAAAGATCATCGGAGAGAACTTCATCCGCACCTTTGAGGAAGAGGCCAAAAAACTGGGTGACATCCCCCACCTCGCACAGGGGACCCTCTATCCGGACGTGATCGAAAGCGCAGTACCGGGGACCACCACCGGAAAAGTAGCCAAGAAAATCAAGACCCATCATAATGTGGGCGGCCTTCCTGAAAAAATGGGTTTCAAGCTCATTGAGCCTTTAAGGCTTTTATTTAAGGATGAGGTCCGAGCCCTGGGAAGAGAACTCGGTGTCCCGGACGAGATCATCAGCCGGCAGCCCTTTCCCGGTCCGGGCCTGGCCATCCGCATCATCGGCGAAGTGACCCCGGAGAGAGTTAAGATCCTGCAGGCAGTTGACGACATCGTGGTCACTGAGATAAAGGAAGCGGGATTATACAAACAGCTCTGGCAATCCTTTGCCGTGCTGCTTCCGATCCGGACGGTAGGCGTCATGGGAGACAAGAGAACGTATTTGAACACCGTCGCCATCCGCGCTGTGACCTCAACCGATGCCATGACCGCGGATTGGGCCAGGTTGCCGTACGATTTACTAGAAAAGGTCTCGAACCGGATCGTGAATGAAACCCCGGAAGTCAACCGCGTGGTCTACGACATTTCCTCAAAGCCGCCGTCGACCATTGAGTGGGAATGATCAGTAGTACCCCTTGATCCCGACCTTCCGCCTGGCTCTGTCGTGCTCCACCCCGGTCCTGGAGAAGATGTGGGAGCCATCCTTCTTGGCCACAAAGTAGCAGTAATCCGTATCCGCAGGATAAACTGCGGCCTTGATCGACTCAATTCCGGGGTTACAAATAGGCCCGGGCGGAAGCCCTTTGTGCTTGTAGGTATTGTAGGGGGAATCTATTTCCAGCTGTTCATAATAGACGATCTTGGTCGGCCGCCCCAGGGCATACTTGATGGTGGGACAGGCGGCCAGATACATGTTGAGGTCCAAGCGGTTATGAAAAACGGAAGAGATGATCTCCCGTTCCTCCGGCTTCTGCGCCTCCTTTTCAATGATGGAGGCCAGGGTGATGATTTCAAATAGATTGTACTTGGTATCCTTCTGGGCCTTTTCCCAGAAAGGCATGACCTTTTCCTCGAACCGCATAATCATCACCTCGACCAGGTCCTCGATCGGCGCTTTTTCAAAGAACCAGTAAGTGTCAGGGTAAAGATATCCTTCCAGGGATTCCGAGGGAACATATTTAAAAAGGCCCCAGTGCCTTTCTCTCAGCTCCCGGGTGATCCCTTCTTTGGTCAGGGCCTGGAACCTTTTATAATCCTTTACCCCCGCCTTTTTCAGTATCTCTCCCATCTTGTAGATCGATGTCCCTTCCGGGAACGTCACCCAGACGCGTTTTGGGAGCGGGACATGAACGTCCCCGTTCTTGAGCTTGAGCAGGATGCCGATCAGCGTCTCCGAGGAAGAGAACATATACTTGCCGGCCTGGATGTGCTTTGAGATCGAAAGCAGGCGCGCGATGATCGCGAAACCGCTGTGGGGTCGAAGGATCTCGTTGTTCTCCAGAATGGTCTGGACGCTGGATCCCGTAGCCCCTTTTTGGATCACGATCAGTTGACTGGACCGGTCGAAGGGGTTGGCGGACTGCAGAAGCGCCGCCGCAAAAAGCAGCAGCAAAAGACAAAACACTAATATCGAGATCCTAAACAATTTCTTGAACATCATTTGCGTTTGCTGTCCAGATAACTCTGGAGAATGTAGGTGGCCGCGGATCTGTCGATGACCTTTTTTCGCTTTTCGCGGGAGAGGCCGGCCGAGATCAGGGTCTTTTCCGCTTCCACCGTGGTCAATCTTTCATCCCAGGTCCCCACATTTATCTTAAAATTATTCCTTAGAGCCCCCACGAAATCCAGAACTTTCCGGGCCTGCTCGCCGATTTGCCCCTTCATGGTTTTGGGCAGACCAACGATGATCTCATCTACGCCGTCATACTTCTTAATGATCTTTTTTAATTCCTTAATGTCGGTTTCAAAATCCTTTCCCTTGCCGATGACCGCTACCGCCTGCGCGGTGACGCCCAGCGGATCCGACACCGCGATCCCCATTCTTTTATCTCCGTAATCGATCCCCAGTATTCTCATCCTAACCACCTTGCCCCGAGCTTTGTCGAGGGGCTATCAACCTAACCACCGATTCGAGTCCTTCTCTGATCTTGGTCGGATCCTTCCCCCCGCCTTCGGCCTTTGCCTCTTTGCCTCCGCCTTTCCCCCCCACCACCTGAGTGAAAACCTCCGCCAATTTTTTAGCGGAATGGCCTTTGTCGACCAGATCCTGAGTTACGGTTATTAAAAAGATCAGTCTTCCCGGAAAAGCAGAGGCCAGGACCACAACGCAGGACTTGACCTGGTTCTGGACCGTGTCCGAGACCGCGCGCAGCATATCCATGCTGTATTCCTTGAAATCGCGCGCCAGCACCTTGATGCCGTTGATCTCCTTTATTTCAGCGGTGAAATCCGCGGCCCGCTTGCTCGCATCCTGGACCTTTAAGGCTTTGATCTGCTTTTCCGCGCGGGCGATGCGCTCCCGGATCCAGTCCACCCTGCTCATGAGATGGTCCAAGAACTTGTTGACGTTCACCGCGTCCTGCTCATCCACCGCCTTGGTAATGCTGATGAACTCGGTGACCTCCGCCTGGAAGATCCTGGTCTCCACCAATTTTTTCCCGCCCAACCGCTCCTTTTCGATCTCAAGCAGGCGGTATTTCCGGAGCAGCTCCTCGATCTCCTCCAGCAGGGATTTTGCCTTGTAGGTGACATAGACTTTTGCCTGCTGGCCGGTGACCGCCTCGATCCTCCTGATCCCCGCCCCCAGCGCGCTTTCGGAAATGATCTTGAAGAATAAGATGTCTTCCGTGTTCTTGACGTGGGTTCCCCCGCAAAGCTCCAAGCTGTAATCCCCTACTTTCAGGGCCCGGACCTTTTCGCCGTACTTTTCTCCGAACAGAGCCACCGCCCCCATCTTGATCGCGTCCTTGTAAGTTTTTTCAAGGACTTCGACCTTGATCTTTTCCTTGATCTTGCGGTTCACGATCTCCTCTACCTTAATGATCTCTTCATGCTGCATAGCGGAAAAGTGGCTGAAGTCAAAGCGCAGCTTGTCCGGCCCGACATAGGAGCCGGACTGCCGGACATGGTCGCCCAGGACCTCTTTCAACGCTTTGTGCAAAAGATGGGTGGCGGTATGGTTGGCCTCGGTCGCCTTACGTTTTGAGGCATCGATCACGGCCTTGACTTTCATCTTCTCAGTCAGACCGTTCACATCTTCAACTTCGTGGGCGATGGTCCCCTTAGGGGTGGTAAGGGCATCGATGACCCGGACCTCGTTGGGAGCGCCCGTGATCAAGCCCGTGTCACCAACCTGTCCGCCGCTTTCCCCGTAGAAGGGTGTTTTGTCCAAAATCACGAATTTTTCCTTGGGAAAGACCGCCAGGACCTTCGCCTCCTCGGATCCTTTTTCATAACCCACGAATCTTGTCTCCCCAAACTTATCCAAGTCCAGGGTCATGAGCGTTTTCTTTTCCGCCGGGATACCCGCTTCACGGGCGCGCTCCCGCTGCTTTTCCATCTGCGCCTCAAACCCCGGCTCATCCAGTTTAAAACCGGCTTCCGCCGCGATCTCCCGGGAAAGCTCAACCGGGAACCCGTAGGTATCATGAAGCTTGAAGACCGTTTCTCCAGGAATGACCTTGTCCTGCCCGTGCTTTTCCATCACTTCCTGAAAGAGGCCCATGCCCTGCTCCAGGGTAGCAAGGAAATTTTCTTCCTCGGTCTTTATTATCCGAGAGATTATTTTTTCCTTCTGGCAGAGCGCAGGATAAGCGTCTTTCATCAAGGCGATGACCTCGCCGGATAGTTCGCAGAGGAATGGTTTATCGATGCCCAAAAGTTTGCCGTGGCGAACTGCTCTGCGGATCAAGCGGCGCAGAACATAACCGCGGCCAGTATTGTCGGGAACGATCCCGTCCGCGATGAGATGCGTCATGGCGCGGCCATGATCCGCCACGATCCGCAGCGAAAGCTGGGAAGGATTTTTTATGCGCTCTTTTGTTTTCTGGATAAGCGGTACAAAGAGATCGGTGTCAAAATTCGAATCCACTCCCTGAAGTATCGAGGCGATCCTTTCCAATCCCATGCCGGTGTCAATTCCTTTTCTCTTTAAGGGAACGAGTTCACCCTTCTCGTTCCGGTTGAACTGGATAAAGACCAGGTTCCAGACCTCAAGATACCGGTCGCAGTCACAGCCCGGTTTGCAGTCCGGCTTCCCACATCCCTTCTCCGGACCGAAATCATAATAGATCTCGGAGCAGGGCCCGCAGGGTCCGGTCGGCCCCACCGCCCAAAAGTTATTGTCCTCCCCCAGACGGAAGATCTTTTCGGGAGGCAGCCCCATATCCTTTTTCCAGATATGGAACGCCTCATCGTCTTTTTCATAGACCGCGACCAGAAGTTTCTCTGTCGGCAGCTTATATTCATTTACCAGAAGCTCCCAGGCGAACTCGATCGCTTCTTTCTTGAAATAGTCGCCGAAGGAAAAGTTGCCCAGCATCTCAAAAAAGGTGTGGTGCCGGGCGGTCTTGCCCACGTTCTCGATGTCCACCATGCGCACGCATTTCTGCACCGTGGCCGCCCGCTTGTATTTGGGCTTTTCCTGCCCCAGGAAGATGGGCTTGAACTGGAGCATCCCCGCCAGGGTCAAAAGCACGGTCGGATCCGACGGGACCAGCGACGATCCCGGCAGGACCGTGTGGCCCTTTCCCTCAAAATATTTCAAAAACCTACTTCTTATTTCCGAGCTTTTCATCCACCGTTCTCCGGATCTGCTCCTGGATCTCATCAATGCTTCTTTTTTCAGTATTGATGAGCTTTATCCTTGCCGGATCATTCTTGGCCAGCTCCAGGTATTTGGCGCGGACTTTCTTATGGAACTCGATATTCTCCTTCTCAAAGCGGTCATGCGGTCCTTTAACCGTCGCCCGTTTAATCCCAACCTCAGGGGAAACATCCAGCAAAATGGTCAGGTCCGGGATCAGCCCCCGGGAGGAGACCGTGCAGATGTACCTGACCATGTCTTCGGCCAGACCCCGGCCGCCGATCTGATAAGCCAGGGTGGAATCCGTGAATCGGTCGGAGACCACGATCTTTCCCGCAGACAAAGCGGGAAGGATGATCTTGCTCACGTGTTCACTCCGGTCCGCCGCAAAGAGGTAGACCTCGGTATTCCTGTCCAGCACGCTCTCCGGATCAAGGAGCAGGTCACGGATCTGCCGCCCGAGCGCGGTCCCTCCCGGCTCGTGGGTGAGCACCACCGGAAGTTTTTTTCCCTCCAGATAGTTCCTGAGCCGCTGGGCATGGGTGGACTTGCCGCACCCCTCCGGCCCTTCAAGCGTGATGAACATCATTCAACCTCCAGCAGACTGAACCCGAGCGCGAATTCCCGGCGCAGGGATCGGTAGGTGACTATTAAATTATAGCAATGCATCCTGAAAAATAAAGAGTAATCTATGTCTTCCGCCTGCCAGGTATCGGCAAAATGGGAGGTGGCGATCCCCACCCCGGTTTCGCCGTGCACAAAAAAGAGACTGGAAGTCACCCGGTCCGAGGAACTGAAGCGGTACATCTCATAATTGAACGGACTCGCCCCCCGGCAGAAGAAATAGTGGAGATAACCCAAGCCGAGGGTAATGTTCTCCGCAAAGTCCTTGGAGAGATCGATCCCGCCGGTGATCTTTCCCCATCTCCTGCCGTTCGAATAAAAGCGGCCGTCAACGCCCAGCGAAGGAGTGATCTTGCCGATGGTTGTTTCAGGGAGATCGCCGTATAAAGAGAGGATCCCGCCGCCCCTTGCCAGCTCCACATTATCTTCCTCCTTGATCATTCCCGCCATGACCTCCAGATCAAACTTGGCTTCCTTTCTCAACAGCTCGCCTTTTCTGTATCTCAGGACCAGGTTCGGATAATAGCTGACCCGCTCATAATTTATCCTTTCGCGGTAAGCCAGAGTGGTCTCTAGCTCATAGCGCCGGTACTTGGGCGCGGCAAAGAAAGCCAGGGGGCCGGCCGCTTCCGTTTCGATCTCTTCTCCGAAAAAGGAGCGGTGAGTGATCCCGCCCCACAACCCATCCGTCACATTTCCGTGGACGCGCACGTTCCCCCGGTTCGCGTCATCGGCAATATAATCCGCCTCCACCCCGCCCCCCACTCCTTTTTTGGCCGCGTAGGTTATGCTGTAGTTCCCGGACAATTCCCGCCGCACGTGCCAGGCCAGCCGCTCGTTGATATAGAAACCATCCTCATCGTTACTCCCGATCTCCGGGAAGGGAGGGATGTTGCGGCGCTCTTTTTCCTCCGCCGTCATATCGTAGATGTAAGTGGGCATGGGCACCACCGGGAACGGCCCCAACCAGAAATACCCCCAGTAAGCCACCAGCCATCCGTATTCCGGATAAAAGAGGATCTCGGCGGCGGTCACCCGATAATGGGGTTCTTCAAAATCGCAGGTGGTAAAAGAAGCGTCGTTCAGCTTGAACTGCTCAAAGCTCATCTCGATCCTTTTGCCGCCCAGCTTAATCCCCCGGTACCCGAAGCTGACATCGGTCGCCTTTCCCTTCTTTTCCTTGACCTCGTAGTCCAGGGTTTCTCCCTCGATACTGATGTCCCCGTAGCTCAGGATAAATCCCCGCTCCGCCCAGGCCGTGTTGAGGCTGGTGTTGTAGACCAGGTAATTGCCGTAAATGGTCACGTCCTGGTAGATGACCTCGACCGATCCCGCCGCCTCGACCAGGTTATTTTCCCGGTCATACGAAACATTGTCAGCATTGATGACCAGTTCCTTCTCCTGCGCCAGGCTTTGCGAAAAAGACAGGAAATAGAGGACAAAGAGCAGAAGAAAAACGAACCTACGCAACTTCTTCGTACCTGCTTTCCTTGCTGCTGAACTTGGCGATCTCTTTGCGGAAGACGAGCTCGATAGTGCCCACCGGGCCGTTTCTCTGCTTGGCAAGGATGATCTCGGCCACGTTGCCGCGCTCGGACTGGGGATTGTAATAATCCTCGCGGTGGATGAACATGACCACGTCTGCGGTCTGCTCGATCTCGCCGGATTCGCGCAGGTCAGAAAGCCGCGGGATGCGGTCGGTCCTCTGCTCCACCGCCCGGGACAACTGCGAAAGCGCCACCACCGGGAGGTCGAGCTCCCGCGCCAGGGTCTTTAGGGAGCGGGAGATCTCGGAGATCTCCTGCACGCGGTTCTCCACCCGCAGGCGGCCGCGCATGAGCTGCATGTAGTCCACCACCACCAGGCCCAGCCCCCGTTCGATCTTGAGCCTTCTGGCCTTGGCGCGGATCTCGGTGGCGGTGATCGAGGCTGAGTCATCGATAAAGATCGGCGCCTCGGAAAGCCTTCCCAGGGCGCGCGTCAGCTTTTTCCAGCCTGTGTCCGAGAGGCTGGCGGTCTTTAGTCTCTGCGCATCCACCTCCGCCTCAGAGCAGAGCATCCTCTGCGCGAGCTGGTCCTTGCTCATTTCCAGGGAGAAGATCGCCACCGGGATCTTATGCCTGATCGCCACGTTGGAAGCGATGTTCAGTGCGAAAGCGGTCTTTCCTACCGCGGGCCGGGCCGCGATGATGATGAGGTCCGCGTTCTGGAAGCCGGCGGTTAACTTATCCATGTCGGGAAAGCCGGTGGGAATGCCGGTGATAGCTTCCTTTTTGTCATAAAGAGTATCGATCTTATCCAGGACCCCTTTGATGACCGAATCGATCTTGTGAAAGCCTTCGCGCACTCTCTTGAGCGCGATATCGAAGATGGATTTTTCCGCCCGGTCCAGGATCTGGTCCACGTCGTCGCCGGCTTCAAAGGCGGTGGAGACGATGCTGGTTCCGGCCTCGATCAGTCGCCGGAGGGTGGCTTTTTCTTCCACGATCTTGGCGTAATACTCAACATTGGCTGAGGTAGGAACAGAGTTCAAAAGATCCGCAACGTACACCGAGCCGCCGACCGCATCCAGCTTGCCCGCCTTTCTCAGGGAATCGGTGACCGTGACCAGGTCCACCGGCTCGCCCTTGTCAAAGAGGTCCAGGATCGTCTCATAGATAAAGCGGTGGGCGTCGCGGTAGAAACTGTCGGGATGGAGGATCTCCAGGGCACGCACCACGGCGTTCTTGTCCAGAAGCATGGAGCCGATCACGGACTGTTCCGCGACCAGGTCCTGCGGGGGGATTCGTTCCTCTGCCATAACTTATACATTCTACCTCATTTCGGGGTTGGATTCAATCATCAAATATGTTAAGATTTCGCCGAAAGGAGTCGCCAAAATGTTTAGAATATTTATTTGCCTGTTCACAATCCTAGCTCTGGTCTCCCCTTCCCATGCCGCGCTCCTCAAGGATGACGAAACCAGGATCACGATCTCGGGAAAAGGCATGGTAAAGGCCGAACCGGACGTCGCCTACGTTACCATCGGCGTGGAACGAACGGAAAAGACCGCGACCGAGGCCCAGGGGATCGCGGCGGAGAAGATGAACAACATTCAGGCAAGCTTAAAGAAGATGGGGATCAAGGATGACAAGATCGAGACCGCCCGTGTGACCCTGCAGCCCAGTTATCAATACGATAAAGGGAAGAGGATTTTAATCGGATACACCGCCCACAATCAGATCAAGGTCACCATCGACAAGCTGGACAACGTGGGAAAGATCATTGACGGCTCCATCTCCGCCGGCGCTACCAACGTCTACAATATAAGTTTTTCCATCAAGGATGAGGATTTGCCCAAACAAGCGGCCTTAAAAAAGGCGGTTGAGAATGCCAGGGACAAGGCGGAGGTCATTGCCGCGGCGGCGGGTCTGGTCATCAAAAGAATCAAGTCCATCCAGGAAGCGGGCGCGCGAATCATCCCGCCGGCAAGCAATCTCCGCGCCATGGCCGCCGAAGGCGCTGCAGCGGAAACGCCTATTTCACCGGGCGATGTCGAGGTCCATGGCAGTTTGACAGTCGTCTACGAATGTGATAAAAAATAGCCGGCTGACCCTGAAACGTTTCTCGGTCATATAAATGAAGAGAAATCTACTAATCATAGGAGCGGCCCTTCTCTTTTTAACTACCCCGGTTTGGGCGGCGACCTACACGGTTACTAACTGCGCGGACAGCGGCGCAGGGTCTCTGAGACAATCCCTCACGGCTGCCTCAACCGGAGACGAAATCATCTTTGATATCACTACCCTTGAGGCCGGCTATTCCACGGGAGAAGTCGGTCCGGGATTGGTCACGAATGAGGCGGGAAGCGACTGGTGGTTCAGGATCGTTTTAAGCTCTGCCCTTCCCACTATAAGCGCCGATTCCATCCTGGTCAGAGGATCAACCCAGACACGTGAGGCGACCAATACTCTCGGCCCCTCGGTCGAGGTCCGCGCAAACGGAGCATTCAATGTTTTCGAGGTTACCGGAAACTACGCAACTATCGAAGGATTAGTAATGAATCGCATCAATTACAACAATGGGCATGGAATTTATCTATATGGATCAGACTACAGTCATGTTTACGGATGCTATATCGGAACCAGTACATCTGGGGAAGCCGCCCCGAACACAAACGATATCGGCATCTGGATCAGAGACAATGCCAACTATAACAAGATCGGGGACGGGACCGCCGCCGGAAGAAATATCATTTCCGGGAACAGCCAGCACGGAATAGATATTTATGACTCGAGCAGCAATGAGGTCATAGGCAATTATATTGGACTGGAAAGGGACGGAGCGACCGGCTTGGGTAATGTGTGGCACGGAATATACATCCACGTCGGCGCCAAATACAATAAGATTGGAAATAGCACAACCGGCGGCAGGAACATTATTTCAAGTAACTTCCTTAACGGTATTTATATAAGAGATGCGGGTTCGGACGGTAACGAAATCTATGGAAACTTTATCGGAACGGATGCAACCGGAACCGCGGATCGAGGCAATGGACAAAGAGGAATTTATATTTATACCGGGCCGAAAGGAAATAAAATCGGGGACGGGACCGCAGCCGGCGGGAACATAATATCCGGCAACAATAATCATGGCGTTGAAATAGACGGAGACAACCTGGCCATCGGCACAAACAGCAACGAAGTGCTGGGAAATCATATCGGAACCGATGTGAACGGAACTTCGGCCATAGCCAACACCCAGTACGGAATATACATCCGCAACGGCGCCAAATTCAATAAGATCGGAAACGGGACAGCAGGCGGAGGCAATATTATTTCCGGAAACGGCCTCTGGGGCATCTTGTTCAATGCCACAAACACCAACAGCAATGAGGTCTTCGGCAATTTTATCGGAGTTCAATCCGACGGCACCTCTGCCCTCCCCAACAGCGCGGGAGGAGTAAGCATTTATGTAAATCCAGAATTCAACCGCATCGGGTCCAATGAAGCCTTAAAAAGGAACATCATTTCGGGCCACTCCGGATCCAATGATATCGGAGTATCGATCAGCTACGCCTCAAACAACATTATTGAAGGCAACTGGATCGGGCTGGGCACGGATGAAAGCGTGGTCGCGAATTTTGTTGGAACATCCATCAGCGGCACTTCCCAATCCAATCAGATCATCTCAAACGTGATCTCGGGGAACTCGAGCTCGGGCATCTACATCCAGGATAGCACTGTCAGCAGCAATGAGGTAACAGGAAATTATATCGGAACGGACTCGACCGGGACCATAGACAAAGGCAATAATTACGGAATATATATTTATAATGGACCTCGCTACAACAAAATCGGCAACGGCACAACCGCCGGAAGAAACATTATCTCAGGAAATGACAACAATGGAATAACCATTATCTCCGCAGAAAGCAATGAAATCTCGGGAAATTATATCGGAACGGATGTCAACGGCAGCGCCGACCTGGGGAATACGCTGGTGGGCATAGCCCTCACCGGCGGCTCGCAAAATAATATTATCGGGGGGTCGACCGCGGGAGCCGGAAATATCATTTCCGGGAATGAATCGCACGGGATATTTATTTCTGGAACCAACACCAGCAGCAACGAAGTTGAGAACAACTTTATCGGCACAAATGCCTCCGGCACCGCAGCCCTGACCAACGAATCCCGCGGAATATATATATCCAGCGGGGCAAACTACACCACCGTCTCCGATAATGTGGTATCGGGCAACAAAGAAGACGGGATATTTATCATAGATTCGACCACTGCTTATAACCGCATGCTAGGCAATCTCATCGGCACAAGCTCTAACGGCGCTTCCGCCGTCCCGAACGGCAACGCCGCCGGCAATGCGGGGATCTTTATCAGCGATTCTCACCACAATTATATTGGAGACGCAACTGTTTCAGGAAGGAACATCATCTCAGGAAATATTGGTCGAGGAATAGCCATAAGCGGAACAAATGCCAACAGCAATGAAGTATCAGGAAATTACATCGGAACGGACATAAACGGCACGGCTGACCTCGGGAACTCAACCATGGGGATCCAGATCAGCGGCGGCGCAAAATTCAATCGCATCGGCGACGGCACTTCCAACGGGAAAAACGTAATTTGTAAAAATTCATACGGCATCTATCTTACCTCGGCCGATACGGACTCCAACCAGATCTTAAAGAATTATATTGGAGTGGATGCAACCGGAACCACCACTCTGGAAAACAGCAATCATGGAATATTTATTAATAACGGACCACAATATAACAGGATTGCTGATGGGAATATAATCTCAGGGAATGGCGAGGCTGGGATATCTTTCTTTAATGATAACGCTTCCACTGCCACCAACAGTAATGAGGTAACCGGGAACTTTATCGGGACCGACGCGGGCAGCACCCTGAATTTAGGGAATGGACGTTATGGAATAGATCTTTCCTGCCCCACCAATGGCAGCGCCCAATACAATATAATTGGCGCTTCTAACATTATTGCTTACAATGGGAGCATAGCTAACCAAGACGGTATCCGGCTGAACGGAGCGAATGTTGACCACATCCAGATCACGCAAAATTCGATCTTTTCCAATTATGGAAAAGGGATCTTACTTGTGAGCGGCGCCAACAGCGGGATCGCCTCTCCTGAGATCATCACCGCCGACTACAATGGGATCACGACCCAGACCCTGATCAGTGGCGAAGGAGCTCCCGCCAACGGAACGGTTGAGGTCTTCAAGGCTCAAGGTGACGAGGGAAAAACCTATCTGGAATCAACCACGGCCGACGGCTCCGGCAACTGGAGCATATCCATTTCCGGCCTGGCCACCGGAGAGGTAGTTACTGCAACCGGCACCACGGCAAATCCGCGGACCTCTGAATTTTCACTCACCAGAGAAGTTGTCAACGGGATCATCGAACAATATCAACCCGACAACCTTATCGCCACGCTGGAAGCCGGCACAGATTATGTGGGAGAAGGAATTTTCAACCTCGACGGCACCAATCAGACCCGGACCAGATCCATCGGCACCGGTGAATCCGCCACCTACTATATTAAGATCGAAAATGATGCCAATACTGCGGATGAAATCACCGTAAAAGGTATCGGCTCAAACAGTAGCTGGGCCCTCACCTACTTCGACGCCAAGACCGGCGGCACCGACATAACCTCGAATATCACCGGCTCGGGCTGGTCAACCGGCACGCTGGCCTCAGGCGAAAGCAAAGAGATAAGAATGGTGGTCGCCAATTCCGGCTCCACCATTTCAACCCTGGAAGCGCTGGTGACCTCCGAATCCGTCACCGACAGCGGCAAGAAAGACGCGGTAAAAGCGGCGACCACCGCCACCCCCTTACCCACCGACCTCACCAGTTTCGACGTGAGCGGTCCGGCCACGGCAGTCACCGGATCTCCCTTCAGCCTCACCATCATCGCACTGAATTCAACCGGAAGCGTTGAAACCAATGTCATCGGCACCACCCGGCTCCTGGTCGACGAAGGAACCATCACCCCGGAAAGCATCGCGGAATCCGGGTTCGTGGACGGGACCTGGTCCGGAGACGTGATCCTGAGCAAGCTCGGCGCGCGCACCGTCACCGCCTCCAACGAAGGAGCCACCGGCACCGCCCAGATCGTGATCACAAACGCCACCCTGGAGATCACCTCCAGCGGCGTGACCATTACTGTCCCTTCCGGAGCCTCATCCGAAGAAGTCAATGTTTCGGTTTCAATAATTACCGACCCCCCCGGAGATCCGCCGCCCGGCTATTACATCGGAGGAGATTTATTTGATATTATTTCAACACCGACAGAATTCCTCCTGCCGGTGACCGTCACCATCCCGATCGACGGCCCGCTGACCGATCCCCGCGTCTCTTACTGGAACGGCAGCGCCTGGAGCAGCGAAGGCATCAATGTCATTTCATTCACCGCCGCTTCGCTGACCTTTACCACAACCCACTTTACCGTCTTCGCTCCCATGGCGGCTTTATCCAGCAACCTGGTGCGCTTTGGCCCCAATCCCTATAACCCGAACTCCGGGCAGAACGCCAAGATCTGGTACTGGCTGGAGCGGGATTACGATACCAGCATCTATGTCGTGGACATGACCGGCACCCTGGTCTGGAAGAATTCCTATAATTTCGGCAACAACGGCGCCAAAGCCGGAGCAAACAGCATCGATTTTGATGGGAGAGACCAGTGGGGCAATGTGCTCGGCGACGGCGTCTATCTCTACAAGATCGTGCAGAATAACAAATCGATCGGCGGAGGCAAGATCGCGATCATAAAATGAAAAGGCTGATTCTTTTAAGCTTAATACTATTTTGCGCCGCCGCATTGGCGGGCGCATCCAACCTCACTGATCTGACGGAGATCGGCGTGGGGGCCCGCCCGCTGGGAATGGCCAAGGCCTTCAATACCATCGCCGACGACGGCAGCGCGATCTTCATGAACCCGGCCGGGCTGAACAGCGTGGGTGAATTCAGCCTCATCAGCATGAGCGGAAATCTTGTGAATGAGGTGCCCTACCTGGTCGTGGGCGGAGCTAGAAGAACCCATCTGGGAGTTTTCGGTGTCGGTTACGTTGGAGCATCAGTGGGAGGAATAAAAGAGGCGATCCTGGTCGGCTCCACCCCGGAAGTGACCGGCAATGAGGCGGATTTCGGAAGCTCCACCCTGATCTTAAGCTATGCCACGGAGGTTAAAAATGTCTTCTATCTCCAGGATATCCTTTTCTTAAGAAAACAGGAAGCCACGGTCGGCGCCAACCTTAAATACGTGAGCCAGGGTTTTTCCGGCGCGCCCAGTTTTGAAGGCGCCAGCGCCAACGGCTTTGACCTGGATGTGGGGACCATCATCCCCATGGATGAAAAACTGACCTACTCCGTGACGCTCAAGAACCTCATCCCCGGGAACAACGTCGGAAACGACGAGCTGCCCATGAGCATCATCGGCGGCGCGGCTTATAAATTTGACGACTATAACCTCATGACCACCGCCAATCTGGAGACCGGCGGCCACGGCTTCACCTACCGCCTGGGCGCGGAATGGTACCTGAACGCCATCCTCTCTCTCCGGGCCGGTCTCGCCCAGCAGCCCGACGTCTTCAACTATGCCTGCGGGGTCGGATTGAAATTCAGGGGATTCGCCTTCGATTACGCCTTCCACACCTACGCGGAACTGGCGGAATTCAACACCCACTACTTCTCGCTGGGGTATATTGGGGAATAGACCCTAAGAAACGAACTGGCTTCTCTTTTTCTCCAGTGATTTCAAAAGCTTGTCGTAAGAACTGACAAAGGCGGCTACTCCATCATCCTGGATGGTCTGACAAACCTCCTCCACCACGATCCCGTTCGCCTGAAGCTTCGCCATGACTTCCGTGGCCTCCGCCAGCCCTTCGGAGAGGGCCGGCTTGGCCACGCCGTGGTCCCTGAAGGCATCCACCGTCGCCTGCGGCAGGGTATTGATCGTTCCTTCGCCGACAAGCTCTTCCACGTACTTCACGTCGCTGTAAGACGGGTTCTTGGTGCTGGTGCTGCCAAAGAGCAGGCGCTGGATGCTGGCCCCCTTGGATTTAAGGTCCAAAAACTGCGGCCCGTAGAAGGTACGGCGGTAGGTGTCATTGATGATCTTGGCCTGCGCCACCGCGGCTCTTCCCGCCAGCCCCTGCATCTCCCTGATCCTGGCCTCGTCCCTTTCCTTGAGCATGAGATCATTGAGCATCCGGTCCACATAGGTGTCGATGCGGCTCACAAAAAAGCTCGCCACGGAATGGATGTTCTTGACCGGAAGCCCCTTCCCAACCCTATCTTCCAACCCCCTCAGATAAGCCTGGGAGATCTCATTGTAATGCGAGAGAGAAAAAATAAGGGTGACATTGACATTGATCCCGGCCGCAGTCAACCGGCGGACCGCTTCCGCCCCCTCCTTGGTGGCGGGGACCTTGATCAGGACATTGGCCCGGCTGATCCTGGTATAGATCCGCTTTGCCTCGGCAATCGTCGCCTCCGCGTCGTGCGCCAGGTGGGGGGAAACCTCTATGCTCACGAAGCCGTCGACATGATCCGAGGTCCGGTAGACCGGGAGCAGGATATCCGCCGCCCTTTCGATGTCCCAGGTGGTCAGCTCATCGTAGATCTTGCCCGCGTCCATCCCTTTTTTGCTCAGGCTCTCGATATCCGCGTCATAATTCTTGCTGCCGTTGATCGCCTTTTCAAAGATGGTGGGGTTGGAAGTGATCCCGCTGATCCCATCCTCGTTGATCATCTCCTGAAGCCGGCCCGAGACCAGCAGCCCCCTTTCAATATTGTCATACCACGGGCTTTGGCCGAATTTATGCAGCTGCTTTAAGCGACTCATTTCCGCCTCCTTAAGACACCTTGGAGCCGACCGCGATCAATTTTTCCACCGTGGTGCAGACCAGCTGGCTGCGGTCCTCATTATGCGCGCAGAGGACCATGCCATGGCTCTCCACCCCGCGGATGACCTTGGGCTCCAGGTTGACCAGCACCAGGACCTTCCTGCCCGGCAGATCTTCCTGATTATAATGTTTTTTTATTCCCGCCACCAGCGTCCTCTCCTCGCCTCCGATATCCACCGTCAGCTTGAAAATCTTGTCCGCTCCCGGGATGTCATCCGCCGTCTTTATCTCCCCCACCCGGATATCCATCTTTTGAAAATCAGCAAACCTTATGTTTTCCATCTTTACCCCTCCTTTATCTCCCAAAACCGGGATAGTTGGGCGGCTTATACTGGCCTTTGTAAACCAGAATGAAGATCACGACCACCACCAGCACCAAAAATACCAGAACCGCCTGCGCGATCGTCATAATACCTTCCTCAAGAATTTTCCGGTATAGCTTTTATGGTTTTTGGCCACCTCCTCGGGAGTTCCGGTAGCCACGATCCTTCCGCCCTCGTCCCCGCCCTCCGGACCGAGATCGATGATGTGGTCCGCGGTCTTGATCACATCCAGGTTATGCTCGATCACGATCACCGTATTACCGGTGGAAACCAGCCGGTGAAGGACCACCAGAAGCTTTTTGATGTCGTCAAAATGGAGCCCGGTGGTCGGCTCATCCAGCAGATAAAGCGTTCTTCCGGTTGAGCGCGCCGCCAGCTCGGTGGCGAGTTTGACCCTCTGCGCTTCGCCTCCGGAAAGCGTGGTGGCGGACTGTCCCAGCTTGATGTACCCCAGTCCCACATCCCGCAGGGTCTCAAGCTTGCGTCTTATCTGGGGAATATTTTCAAAGAGCTGCCATGCTTCCTCCACCGTCATGTCCAGCACGTCATAGACGGTCTTACCCTTGTAGTGAACCTCCAATGTTTCGCGATTATAGCGCTTGCCCTTGCACACGTCGCAGGGCACGTAAACATCCGGCAGGAAATGCATCTCGATCTTGACCAGCCCGTCACCGCTGCAGGCTTCGCACCTTCCCCCTTTGACGTTGAAGGAGAATCGCCCCGGCTTGTAGCCGCGCATGCGCGCCTCCTGGGTCATGGCAAAGAGATCGCGGATGTGGGTAAAGACCCCGCTATAGGTCGCCGGGTTGGAACGGGGAGTCCGCCCGATGGGCGTTTGATCAATGATGATCACCTTGTCGATATCCTCCACCCCCCTGATCGCCCCATGTGCCCCCGCCTTCTCAATGGAGCGATAAAACATCTTTGCCAGCGCCCGGTAAAGAATATCATTTACCAGGGAGCTCTTGCCTGAACCCGAAACCCCGGTCACGCAGGTAAAGATGCCCAGAGGGAAAGAAACATCGATATGTTTGAGATTATTATGGCTGGCCTTTTTGACAGTAAGGAACTTGCCGTTGCCCGCTTTGCGCTCGCTCGGAACATCGATCTTCAAATGGCGGGAGAGATATTTTCCGGTGACCGACCTTTTCTCCCTGATCAGGTTGGAGACCGGGCCGGTGGCAATGATCTCGCCGCCGTGCAATCCGGCTCCCGGGCCGATATCCACCAGGTGATCGGCGGAACGCATGGTCTCCTCATCATGTTCGACCACGATGATCGTGTTTCCCAGGTCCCTGAGCCGATGGAGGGTCGCGATCAGCCGCTTGTTGTCCCGCTGATGGAGGCCGATGGAGGGCTCATCCAGGATATAGAGAACACCTACCAAGCCGGAGCCGACCTGGGTGGCCAGTCTTGTCCTCTGCGCCTCGCCGCCGGAAAGGGTCGCCGACTCACGATCCAGGGTGACATAATCCAATCCCACATCCATCAGGAAGTTCAGGCGCGCCTTTATTTCCTTGATGATCTGTTTGGCGATCAGCTGCTCGCGCTCGCTCAGCTTGAGATCCGCCAGGAAATCCACCACCGCCCTGATCGACATGGCTGAAACCTGCGCGATGGATTTGCCGGCAATGGTCACCGCCAGACTCTCGGGCCGCAGTCTCTGCCCTTTACAATCCGAACAGGAAACCGCGCTCATGTAGCGGTAAAGATGGTAGCGCACATTTTCTGATCTTGTCTCATGATAGCGTCGCTTGAGCCAGTTCATGACCCCCTCAAACTCCCCCTCATGCTCCCAGTAGCTGTTGGGTGTGCGCAGCTTGAACTTGATCGGTTTCTTCGACCCGTAAAGGACGATATTAAGCTGGGTCTTGTTCAGCCGCTTGATGGGCGTGCTGATGTCAAAACCATATTCCTCCCCCACCGCCCGAAGGCGGCTTACATAATAGGAAGCGGCTTCTCCCCAGGGAACAATCGCGCCTTCCTCAATGGATAAGCTCCGGTCGGGGATGACAAGATCCGGATCGAATTCCAGCTTATCGCCCAGCCCGCCGCATTTCGGGCAGGCGCCGTAGGGGCTGTTAAAAGAGAAAATGCGGGGAGTGATCTCATCCAGGCTGATGCCGCAGACCGGGCAGGCGAACTTTTCGCTGTAGATCTTGGGCTTCGCCTTGGGCTTATCTATCAGCACCTCCACCATGCCGTTGCCGTAACGGAGGGCGGTTTCAACAGATTCGTTCAATCGTTTGCGGTTACCGCCGGAAGCCTTGAGCCGGTCGACCACGATCTCGACATTATGCTTGAGCTTTTTGTTCAGAGGCGGGACTTCGGCGACTTCGTAGATCTTGCCGTCGACCCTCACCCTGATGAACCCGTCCTTCAGGATATCGGCAAACAACCCCTTATATTCCCCTTTTCGTCCGCGCACCACCGGCGCAAGCACCTGGATCTTTTCGCCTTCGGGGAGCTCCAGGATCTGGTCCACGATCTGCTGGGGGGTCTGCCGCTCGATCTTCCGCCCGCATTTCGGGCAGTGCGGTATGCCAATGTTAGCGTAAAGAAGCCTTAAGTAATCGTAAATTTCGGTAACCGTTCCCACCGTCGACCGCGGATTCCGCGGCGGCGCCTTCTGGTCGATGGAGATTGCAGGAGAGAGACCCTCGATATAATCCACATCCGGTTTCTGCATCTGTTCCAGGAACTGTCTGGCGTAAGCGGATAAGGACTCGACGTATCGCCGCTGTCCCTCCGCATAGATGGTATCGAACGCCAGGGAAGACTTTCCGGAGCCGGAAATTCCGGTAAAGACGATAAATTTATCCCGGGGAAGCTCCAGGGCCACATCCTTGAGATTATGCTCGCGGGCACCCTTTATGACGATTTTTTCGGCGTTCATAATATTTTATTAAAAAAACAGCTCCTCTTGCCGGTATGGCAGGCGATATCCCCTACCTGCTCGATCTTGGCTAAAAGCGTATCCGCATCACAATCATAGTATAACTCTTTGACCTTTTGAATGTGACCCGAAGTATCCCCTTTGTGCCAGAGGACCTTGCGCGAACGGCTCCAGTACCACATTTCCTTGGTTTCCATGGTCTTCTTCAATGACTCCTTGTTCATGTACGCCATCATGAGCACGGTTCCGTCTTTGTGATCCTGCGCGATCACGGGAATGAGACCCTTCTCGTCAAATTTCAGTTTTTCAATATCCATTAAAAGCTCACCTCCTCAGGTTCTGGTTCCTTTTTGACCGCCTTGAACTCTACATTCACTGATCCGGACCCCAAAAGCTCCTCCAGCTGGCTCACCAGCTCGGGGTTAATATCCACGTGGAAACCCTTGCCTAGCGCTACCCGCCTGCCATCCATGCGGATATATACGGGGTCCTGCCCCCGGAAGAATTGCAGGATCTCCTTCATCCGCGCCAAAACCTTCTTGTCCTTTACTCCCACCAGTTCGATATGCAGCGAGCGGATCTTTTCCAGCTCCTCCATGGGTTCGACTGATTCCGCCACCACGTTGAACTCATCCGTGCGCATGTCGCGGTTGACCCTGCCCCTGACGATCACCACCTCATCATTGTTCAAAAGCGTTGAGCATTTTTCATAAGTCCGGGGAAAGACCACCAGCCCGATGCTCCCGGACATATCCTCGATCCTTCCCACCAGCATCATGTCTCCTTTGCGCGTGGTAAGGCGCCGAACGTCGGAAAGCAGGCCTCCGATCTTAACGCTTTCGCCTTCCCTCATGTCCGAAATGTCCGCCACGCGGGTATTGGTCTGCCCCTCGAGCGAATCTCGCACATACTCCAGGGGATGGGAAGAGATATAAAGGCCGAGAAGCTCTTTTTCCATCCGCAGCAGCTGCTCCGGAGGATATTCCTCGATCTCGACATTATTTTCGACCGGCGACTGGAGACCGGCGACTGTGGACTGGATCTCAAACAGCATCTCCTGCCCATTCGCCCTTTCCTTCTGCTCCGCCGCAACTTTTTGCAAAACCCTGCCCAGCACGCTCAGCTGATAAGCCCTTCCTATGCCAAAAGAAGAGAAGGCGCCGGCCTTGATCAGGCTTTCGATCACCTTCTTGTTGACCGCCCGGTTATCGATCCTCTGGCAAAAATCGGTGAGCGAGGCAAAGGGGCCTCCTTTTTCTTTGGCCTCGATCATGGAATCGATGGCAGCCAACCCCACATTCTTCACCGCGGAGAGGCCAAAACGGATGCCTTCCCTGGTCACGGTGAAATTCCGTTCGCTCTCATTGATGTCCGGAGGCAGGATCTTTATCTTCATCCGCTGACACTCGCCCACGTAAGCGGTGACCTTGTCGGTGTTGCCCATGATCGAGGTCAGCAGCGCCGCCATGAACTCGACCGGGTAATTCGCCTTGAGATATGCCGTCTGATAGGAAATGACCCCGTAGGCGGTGGAATGGGATTTGTTAAAGCCGTAACCCGCGAATTTGGCGCAGAGGTTAAAAAGCTCGGTCGCCTTGTGCTTGGAGACCCCCCGCTTGACCGCCCCCTCCACGAAGAATTCCTTCTGCATCTGCATTTCCTTGCTCTTCTTTTTCCCCATCGCCCGGCGCAGCAGGTCCGCCTGTCCCATGCTGAAGCCCGCCACCGCGCTGGCGATCTGCATGACCTGTTCCTGATAAAGAATCACGCCGTGGGTTTCGCGCAGTATCGGCTGCAGCTCCGGCAGGTCATATTTCACCGGAACTTCCCGATGCTTGCGTTTAACATAATCCTCGACCATCCCGCTCTCCAGCGGACCCGGCCGGTAAAGCGCCAAGAGCGCTATGATCTCCTCAAAGGTGCTGGGCCGCAGGTCCTTGATAAGCGAGCGCATCCCCCGGCTCTCCAGCTGGAAGACCCCCATGGTCTCGCCGGAGCTCAGCAAGCCGTAGGTCTTGGGATCATCAAAGGGGATCTTCTCTATATCGATCTCCTCTCCCCGGGTCTTTTTCACCAGCTCAATGCAGTGGGCGATCATGGTAAGGTTGCGGAGCCCCAGGAAATCCATCTTAAGCAGACCGATCTTTTCCAGGTCCCCCATCGGGTACTGAGTAACGATCACATTCTCGTCCAGCTTCTGGAGGGGGACATATTCGGTGAGCGGTTTCTCGGATATAACGACCCCTGCCGCGTGAACCGAGGCATGGCGGGACAATCCCTCCAAACTTTGAGCGGTGTCCAGAAGATTTTTGACCCGTTCGTCATTCTCATAGAGGCCGCGCAGCTCCTTGACCGAGGAAAGCGCCTTCTCTATCGTCATATCCGGGCCAAAGGGTATAAGCTTGGCGATACGATCCACTTCCGGCAGCGGCATCCTCTGCACCCGCCCCACATCCCTTATCGCCCCCCGCGCCGCCATCGTCCCGAACGTCACAATCTGAGCGACATGGTCCTGCCCGTATTTACCGGATACATAATCGATAACCTCGTTCCTTCTCTCAAAACAAAAATCTATATCAATATCCGGCATGGAGATCCTTTCGATGTTAAGGAACCTCTCAAAGATCAAGCCGTATTTGAGGGGGTCAACGCTGGTGATGCCCAGCGCATAGGACACGATGCTTCCCGCCGCCGAACCTCTTCCCGGTCCGACCTGGATGCCGTTCTTCTTGGCATAATTGATAAAATCCTGCACGATCAAAAAGTAGGGTGCGTATCCCATCTTTTCAATGGTATAAAGCTCATATTTTATCCGATCGATTATTTCCGGCGGCAAAAGCGTCCTCCCCAGCTCCCCAGTTTCCAGATCCCCCGATCCCCCATACTTCCTCTTTACCCCTTCCCAAACCAATTTCTCCAAGTAGGTATCCGGCGTATCCCCCTCCGGGACCGGAAAATGCGGAAGGTGCAGCGCCCCGATCTCAAGCTCCAGATCACATTTAGCCGCGATCTCCAGCGTGCTCTGGATCGCCTCCGGCGTATCCTTGAAAAGCTCCATCATCTCCTCGGGCGATTTCAGGTAGAACTCTGAGCTCTGCAGCTTCAACCGGTTCTCTTCGTCCAAAAAGGACCCGGTCTGCACGCAAAGCAGCACATCCTGGGAAAAAGCGTCCTCCTTGCGCACGTAATGGACATCGTCGGTGGCCGCCAGTTTTATGCCCAGCTCCTTGCCCAGTTTCACCAGCTGAGGATTGAACTGCTTGAACTCGGGCAGACCCAGATCCTGGATCTCAAGGTAATAGTTGTCCCCAAAAAGATCGCGGTACCAGGATGCCACCCGCTTTGCCTCCTCATACTTCCCTTCAGCGATCAGGGAAGGAACCTCTCCCTTGGGGCAGCCGGAAAGCACGACCAAGCCCTTGTTATGCCGCTCCAGCAATTCCCGGTCGATCCTGGGACGGGAGTAAAAGCCTTCAATGGAAGCCAGGGAAGCTAGTCTTATGAGGTTGCGGTAACCCTCCTTGTTCATCGCCAGAACTGTCAGATGGTAAGGGGAACGGTCCTCCTTGGTCTCCTTGTCAAAGCGGGTGCGTGGCGCGACATACATTTCACAGCCCAGAATGGGCTTTATCCCCATCTCCTTGGCCGTGGTGTAAAATTTTATGGCGGCGTACATGTTGCCGTGGTCAGTGAGGGCCAGGGCGTGCATCCCCAGCGCTTTGGCGGCCTTGACCAGGTCCGGGATGCGGGCGGCGCCATCGAGAAGGCTGAATTCTGAATGCACATGGAGATGTACAAATTTTCCTTTGTGAGGCATAACATTTTATTCTAACAAAAAAGGCCATAAGCCGCAAGATTAGCTCACAGCCTATGGCCTCTAACAAACCAATAATTAGTTAACTAGCCACCGATCTTGAACATCTTCGTCCCGCACTTGGGGCACTCGCCTTTGGTAGCTTTTCTTCCGTTCTTTAGAGTAACCGCTTTCGCATTCTTCATTTCCTGCTTCTTTTTGCACTTCACGCAGTATCCTGTGACCATCTTTCCACCTCCTTTGATGTTTTTCACTTTTTCACCTAAAAACGATTTTAACCGCTATCTACTGCCTTTGTCAAGCGAATTTGGCAATTTGTGCAAGTTTTTGCCTTGAAAACACGATATATTAGTAGATATGGTGGAACAAGTAGTTGCACAAATAATACCGAATATGGGCGGACAGGAAGCGGCGGTCGCCGGCTCCCAGGCCGTGGTCTTTACTGCCACCGACAGAAAGCTCATTGAAGAACGCGGCGGCCGCATCGACCGCACCCACTCATTCCTTGATGTTCTCAAAGATCGCCCCTTGACTCCGGAAGTCGAAAATGAGGAAACGGGCATCAAGCCGGAGATCGACTTGAAGGAGCTGGAAGGCCGCCAGCGCGAACACCGCCAAATGCTGAAACACTCCGCCCTCTACACAGTCGAAGAAAAGGTAGAGATCAAGAACGAGCTGCCCGACAATTACGAGGAGTCAAGACCCTTGAAACCCGAACCGGAGACGCCGGTCCTTTCCCGGGAAGTTAAAACCGTCCCCCCCAAGCAAAAAGAGAAGAAGGTAATAGTAAGAACCGAGGTGGTGCCGGAAAATTCAAAGAGCAGCAACCCGGCTGGGGCGCTGGATAAACTGCTTCAAGAGCAAAAACAAATGCACTCGGTCAAATCGAGGGTCAAGGAATACCACTTAAAAAGGCTTCTTACTGATAACGAGCGGGAATTTAAAGAGCTCTCGGAAGCGATAAAGCTAGAATCGCTGGCAGCCGTTAAATCCTCGGGAAGGGACTGGCTTGAAGCGCAGCTTGAAAAAATCACCTTCGGTGCAGCCCAATATAAGCTGAAATTACTGAAATCACTTCAAGCCATGGAAATCGATGACCAACACAGAAAAACGATCAAGTGGCTGGAAAAAACCATTGCCCACCTTTCCCAGGATTAATTAAAGCACACCGAATATTCTATGCACCTGCGGGATAACCCGCACCTCTTTAAGCCTTCTCTTGGCGATCGCCTGAAAAGCTAAAATTTGGTCGGAATGAGGCCGGTGCTTGATCGGGCCATGGGGAGTTACCGGCTGCAGCACCAGAGGGATCCTTTCATCCACCTCCGCCACCAAAGCCACCGCATCCATGACCTCTTTGGTCCTGGTTTCCCGCGTAAAGACCATCTTGACGAAGACCTCTTTCAAAAAAGCGATCTCCAGCGCCCTCTTATGTTCCTTCCAGTAAGGGGAAAGGCCGGTAGCGCTCGGGAGCTTAAGATCGAACGAGACGATATCCACCAGGTCGATCACTTCGGAGAGATGATCCGGCAACACCCCGTTCGTTTCCAGATAGACCGGCAAGGCCAGTGCTTCTTTCAACGCCGGAATGAGCCCCTTGAGAAAGTCGACCTGAAGGAGCGGCTCCCCCCCCGTAAGGCTTACGGAATGGTTGACCCCTTTGGGCTTTTCATAAGAAGAGATGAGCTCAAGCAATTGAGGCAGAGCGGCGGGGTTCTTGAATTTTTTCAGATCCCTTTTGCCGGGTGTTATCTCCACCTGGAAATCCTTGGGGACGGTCAGGGCCTGGGGCGTATCGCAGTACTGGCAGGTGAGATTGCAGCCGGCAAAACGGACAAAGGTCTGGCGCTCTCCTAAATAGAGCCCCTCCCCCTGGATGGAATTGAATATCTCGCAGATCTGTGCTTCGGAACTACTCATGCAGGGCCGACTTGAAAACCATATCCTGCTCCTCAGGAGAAACGGGAAGCGGCGGAAGATCAGAAAGGTCCTTAAGGCCAAAATGGCGCAGGAACTCTGTGGTGGTCCCGTAAAGATAGGGCCTCCCCACCGCCTCGCTGCGGCCGAGCTCCTGGATCAGCTTCTTGCTGAGAAGGGTCTCGATCGGTCCGTCAGAATTGACCCCCCTGATCCTTTCCAGCTCCGCCCGGGTCACCGGCTGCTTATAGGCGATGATCGCCAGCACCTCCAGGGCCTGGGGAGTAAGGGTGGTCTGCACTTTGGCGTGCAAGAGGTTATGCACGTAGTTCGCATTAGCGGGATTGGTCCCCATCAGATAGCCCCCCGCCACTTTAACCACGTTGATCCCCCGCTCCCTGTATTCCGCAACCAGCCCCTCCAAGATGGCGGTCACTTCCCCCGGGGCTATATCCAACACCTGTTCGCTCAAGGCCTGCAGGATCTCCTCCGGCGGGAGCGGCTTGCGCGCCACAAAAAGGAGAGACTCCAAAATGCCTTTAATTCTCTGGGATCGATGCTCCATGTCCATCTTCGTACACCTTCCGGGCAAAGATCAGGATCGAGCCGAATCGCCGGCCCTGGGTTATCTTGATAAAGCGCTGCTTGGCAAGCTCCAGGACGGCGAGAAAGGTCACTACCACCTCTATTCGGGTGCGGCGGATAAAGATGTCCTCAAAGGGAACGCCGTCGCCGCGGCCCGCCAGCATCCTCTTGATCTCGACAATCCGGTCCTCAAGCGAAACCTCTTCCGCCTCAATGGGAACAATGCTTTCGCGTTTGGCCGCTTCCTCATATACCCGCTTGAAAGCGAACACCAGGTCCTTGAGGGAAACATCCACCAGCTCGATCTCCTTTTCCTCCGCCTCTCCCTCATGCCTGCCATAGACTTTTTCAAAGATTTCTTTGCGCTGCCGCAGGGTCTGGGCCAGGTTCTTATAAACCTCGTATTCCTGGATGTGGGAAACCAGTGATTCCTCGATATCGACCAGGACCTCCTCCACCTGTTCCTCCCGCGCCGGCAGGAGGGAGCGCGACTTTAATTCCAGAAGATAGGCGGCCATTATCAGAAAGTCGGAAGCCAGCACCAGGTCCGGCTCCTCCCCTTTCCAGTACTCAAAATAAGTGGAAGTGATCTGTGAAATCGATACCCGGAAGATATCGATCTCCCCGGCTTCGATCCCCTTAAGCAGGACATCAAAAGGCCCCTTGAAGACATCTATTTCCACTTGGTAAGCAACTTCTTCCGTCATATCAAGCCCATCGATCGCTTCGCCTCTTCCAAGGTCTTAGCCGCCACCCGGCGGGCTTTCCCCGCACCCTCCGCCAGGATCCTCTCCAGCCTCCTGGGATCTTTTTCGAATTCCTTTCTTTTCTTATGGACCGGCGCCAGATATTCGATCAGCGTCCCTGCCAGTTCCTTTTTGCATTCGACACAGCCCCGCCTGGCCTCGCGGCACTCCCGGGCGACCTTGTCTTCGCGTTCCTTAGCAAAGACCTTATAGAAATCGTAGACCGAACAGACCTCCGGATGCCCCTTATCTTCCTTCTTCACACGGGCCGGATCGGTGATCATGCTGGACACCTTTTTGCGGATTATCTCGGGAGCATCGGAGATCGCGATCGTGTTCTTATAGGATTTGCTCATCTTTCTTCCGTCCAGCCCGGGCAGGACCGGGAATTCGGTTAAAAGGTCTTTTGGTTCAGAAAAAACATTGCCATAAAAATAATTGAAACGCCGCGCAATTTCCCGGGTCAGCTCAATATGGGGAAGCTGATCCTGGCCGACCGGGACAAAATCCGCCTTGTAGATCAAGATATCCGCGGCCTGGAGCACAGGATACCCAAGAAAACCATAAGTTCCCAAATCCTTCTCCGCCAGTTCTTCAATTTTGCTTTTATAGGTCGGAACCCTTTCCAACCAAGGAAGGGGTGTTATCATGGAGAACAAGAGATTTAATTCCGAGTGTTCAGGAATGTCCGACTGCCTAAAAAGCACGCATTTCTCGGGGGACAATCCGGAGGAGAGAAGGTCGATCGCCGCCTCTTTGATATCCCCCTTTAGATCCTGGGTGCGGTCATAAGCGGTGGTCAGAGCGTGGAGATCGGCGAGAAAAAAATAACATTCGTACTTGTCCTGAAGCTCAACCCAATTCTCGATCGCCCCGATCAGATTTCCGAGATGCAAACGGCCCGTAGGCTGAATTCCAGATAAAACTTTCTTTTTATTCATTTATTTCCCCGCAAAAAAATTATAACATATCTGGTTTTGCATTCATATAGCGCAAAGTGAACTCGGTCACGTCCTTGAACACCGGCACGCACACCTTTTCCGCCCAGATCTCGGTCCGCGGATCATCCACGATCACCAGGCACGCCACCCGTGGATCCTGATAGGGGGCGAAGCCGATAAAAGAAGTGATGTACCTGTCTTTGAAATATCCTATGCCATGGGGGATCGCCTTTTGCGCGGTCCCGGTCTTGCCGCAGACGCCAAAACCTTTTATCTGCGCCCGTTTTCCTGTCCCCTTCACCACCACGCTGCGCATGAGTTCTTTCACCTCGTCAGCGGTCTTCTGGGATACAACACGCCGTTTTCTTCCTCGCGGGAAAAAGCGCACGAATCTTCCGTTGCTGCTCTCGATCTTATTCACCAGATAGGGTTTTACCATCATCCCCTCGTTGGCAAACACCGAGACCGCGCCCAGAAGCTGCAGGGGAGTAACAGCGATCGTCTGCCCGAAAGTGATCATCCCGATGTCCGGCTTATACCATCTCTTCGGCTCCTTCACGATCCCCCTGGATTCGCCCCAGATCCCAAAACCCGTTCTTTCTCCAAAGCCAAAATCCCTGATGTGTTTGTAAAATTTTTCTTTCCCGAGCTTGAGACCCACCTGAACCGAACCGGTATTAATGGAATCCTCCAGCATTTTCGAAACGGATATGGTCTTCCCCGGCCAGTCAATGGGATGGGAATTCTTGATGACCTTGCCTCCCACCGTGATGGAGTCCATGGACTTTAGTCTGGTGTCCAGGGTAATGACCCCCTCCTCCAAAGCGGCCGCAACGGTGATGAGCTTAAAGACCGAACCCGGCTCATAGGGATCAAGGAATCTCGGATGCCAGAGTTCGCGCCTGGACTTCAGGTAAACATTTGGATCAAAATCCGGTTTGCTCGCCACCGCCAGCAATTCCCCCGTCCTGACATCCATCACCAGGCACATGCCGGAAACAGCTCCCGCTTCCTTTAGCTTTTTTTGGAGTTCGCGCTCCGCCACATACTGGATATTCTCATCGATGGTCAAAGTGAGGTTCATGCCGTCCGCACCGGGCTCCAGCTCCCGCAACGCCCCGTAGAGCTCCCTTCCCCTGGGATCCCCCTCGGTTATGACCCGCCCCTCCTTCCCCTTCAAGTACGAATCAAACGCCAGTTCTAACCCGGAAAGGCCCTGATTGTCGACCCCCACAAAACCTATCACCTGCGCCGCCAGCCTCTCCTTGGGATAGATCCTCTTTTTCTCCTTCAACAGGCCGATCTCCTCGGGGTTTTCGCCTTTGATCTTTTCCGCCTCACCCAGGGAAAGCTTTCGCGCGATCCATCCCTTCCGATAGAGAATGACGGAATAGCTGTCGATGGAGGTGGCCAAGACATTGCCGTTGCGCTCAAAGATGTCACCCCGCTGCGCGGCCAATTTGATGATGCGGGTGCGCTGTTCCTGGGATCTGTTCAGGTAAAATTCATGACGGAGGACTTGTAGATCAAAAAGACGCAAAACCACAACGACAAAAAGGAAGATGAACACCAAAAGCAGTATCAGCATCCTGTTTCTGTTCGCCATTTTATCACCAAACACAGCGGTCATTTGCCGCAGAGCGAGACCAGCAGGAGCTCAAAGGTCGAGGACTGCGGTTCGCCGCTCTTTAATTTGAGATCCGCCTCCAGCAGGAGTTCCAGATCTCTCTTGAGCTCATCTTCGCGGAAAAATTGCGCTTTTTCCAGGCATTTCCTGACAAAATAAGGGCTGGCCCCCAGGACCCGGGCGATCTTTGCCGGATCACTTTTCTTGCCGGGGATGCTCTTTATCTGGAGCATGGTGCGGTACTGGGTCGCGAGCAGAGGAAGGACCTGAAAGAGATCCGCCCGGTTGCGGCAAAGGAGGCGGAAGGCGGAAAGCGCCCGGCGCAGGTCCTTGTTGGCGACCGCGTCCGAAAGCGCAAAGGCGTTTATCTCACCCGGCGAGGCCAGCGCCATCACATCCTCCGACAGAATCTGCTTTTTTTCTCCGATAAAGGTCGCCAGCTTTTCTATTTCTGAGTTGAGCTTATAGAGGGAGTTCCCGCACATTTCCTTGAGGCGGAGCGCCGCCGCATGATCGATCTTTTTTCCCCGAAGGCTTACCCGCCTTACGATCCAGGACACCAGCTCATCCTGTTCCCAGGGAGCAAAGGGCTTAAATTCACAGACCTCGCCCTTTTCATCCAAGAGCCGGTAAACCCTGGACCTCTTATCCACCGAGGTAGCCAAGATGACCAGGGTTACAGAGGATGGAATGGCGCTTAAAAAAGGAATGAGCTCTCCCCACTCCCCCATGCTCAGATCCGCATCTTTGATGATCACCAGTTTTTCTCCCCCCAAAAGGGGGCTGGTCTGCAGCGCGGCCACGATCCTTTCCTTGTCCGGCTTCCCGGCGTCGATGAGCTCTACATTCAAAGCATGATCCGCAACCCGCCCCTTGAGGCCGTCAAGTCTCTCCTTGATCAAAAAGTCCTCTTCGCCATACAGAAGGAATACCTTACCTGACAAGGGTTCCCCTCTCCTTTTCCTGCAGGATGGTAGTAGGCTCGTCATGGCCGGGAAAAACAACGGTGTCGTCCGGAAGCTCCGACAGTTTCCTCAAAGACCTTTCCATTTCCGGCATGGAACCGCCCGGGAGATCGGTCCGGCCGTGGCCTTCAGAAAAAAGGGTGTCTCCGCTAAAGAGATACCCGGCGGTATAAAGACAAATGCTCCCACGGGAATGTCCGGGAGTATGCATGACTTTCAAACTTATGCCTCCGAACCTGATTTCCTGCCCCTCCTTGAGGTCCTCTTCCGGCTTAAAGAACCAGCTGTCAGCGGAGTTGAAAAGCAGAGGAGCACCGGTCGCCCGGCTCAGGTCATCGATCGCCCCAAAGTGATCGGGATGGCCGTGGGTCAAGATGGTGTAGCGGACTTTCAGGCCTTTGATCTCTGGAAGGATCTTCCCGCCTTCGTCCCCGGGATCAATGACCACGGCCTCGCTGCTTTTCTCATCGATCACGATGTAGCAGTTGGTCAAAAGGCTCCCGACTTTGATGGTCTTAATCTTCATGATTAAAAAGCCACCGGTCGGAGTCGAACCGACGACCTGCTGTTTACGAAACAGCTGCTCTGACCAACTGAGCTACGGTGGCAAATCTTAGCTATATTATAACATAAGTGAGGAATTTATGAGAAAAGCCGCCGAGAGGAGTTGAACCTCCAACCTGCTGATTACAAATCAGCTGCTCTACCATTGAGCTACAGCGGCAACCGCTACCAACGATTCATAAGAACCCGGGCGTTATCATTATGTGCGGTGACACGCTTGGTGTCAATATCCACCATCCACTCGAAAGCCTCGATCGCTCCCTGCCCCTGCTCGCAGACGTAGCTTACCAGGTAACTCTCTCCCTGCTTTTTCGCGCGCCAACCCTTCTCGACCAGCGGGGTCCCCAGAGACCGGGCAAGGGTCATCACGGATCTTAAGGCAGCCTCGATCCTGGTGCCTTTCCTGGTCTTTCCCGCCCTTGTGATTTGCAGCGATTCATCTTCCACAAAAGCAGGCAGCTTCTGCGCCGGCTCAGGAACCGCGACTGTTATCGCTTTCTTCTTGGGGGCAGCGGCAAATTCAGGCACAGCCCGAACCTTGATTTTCAAGAGCGCATGGATTTCCCGGTTATTTGGATCAAATTTCAACGCCTCGCGCCAGGCCTCGGAGGCTTCGCTTTCAAAACCCAGCTTGGCGTAGCTTTTGCCGATCTCGACCCAGGAAGGAACAGACGTCGGCTTGAGCTCCAGGACCTTTTGATAGGCGGAAACCGCCTCGTGATAACGGCGCTGCCTGAATCTGCCATGCGCTATCCGATAATATTCTCCCGCCAGCGTGTCGGCAAAGACCTTGCTTTCGATGTCACGTTCGTCAAGCCGCATGGCTTCCTTAACGGCACGATAGGATGCGTCGAAGTCTCCCATACGATAGTAGCATTTTGCCAGCCAGAAGTACGCCTTGGCGAAATCCGGATCGATCGTCAAGGTGTTCTTATAATACCTGACCGCCTGTTCATAATTTCCGGCACCATACGCCTCAAAACCCTGGGCAAAAAATTCATCCAGCGGCTCCTTGACCTTGCTGGCGGGGATCCAGCCTTCCTCGCCGTTATCGAAAACGACTTTATACCAAGGAACCTTAGAGATGCCGGTGACCTTCTCCCCCGCATTCAGGACGCACGACGTACCGTCCACCAGGGCGGTGCAGGTAGAAACCACGGTCAGGGGCCATCCCTGATAATCGACCACCCCTTCGCCAAACAACATTCCGTCCCGCCCCGCGAGCCGGACGGGTTCATCCAGGAAAAACTCCACCGTCCTCTGAATGCTGCCCTTGTGCCCGGCAATAGCGTAGCGCACCACATGCAGTCCGGGACCGACACCTTCCGGGATCTGGTAGGCCCCACCCCATTGCATCCCATTAAAAGAGGTCAGGTCGACCGCATCTTTTCCGAAATCAAAAGAAGCTTGTACCGAATCCACCCCGGAAGCGGTCCTGACCCCCAGTGAAACCACTCGCTCTTCCTTTACCACTTTGGGATAAACGTAGGCCTCGACCCAAACCAGGGAAAGTTTCTCCCCTGGGCCGGTAGGTCCCGCTTTCAAGCTCAGATCCTCCCGGTTAATTATAGGCCGATTCAACCCCCACCCCCCCGCAGCAATCATTACTACCGCAACCAAAATCACCGCTTTTCTCATTCCTGTACCCCTTTCTACAATATTATTAATAGGTCAGGAGAAGATTATCAATGCTGAAATCAACTTTCCCCTGCTCTGTTTCACTGATCGCCACAAGCTGCATCTTGAGCAGACCGCCCGAACCGTCTTTCTGATCCGGATTCCAGATATCATCCCCCACCCCAGGATTGGCATCCCGGAAAGCGGAAAAAGGGATGGAGGTCCGAATGAACCCCTTCCCCTGAATACTGACCTCCGCCACCCACTTATCATCATGGATCGGATCATAGTTCTTCTGGGGATCCTGCTCCAGGCTGTAATTCATATTGTCGTCATCAAAAAGCTCGATCTTGAGCCTGCCCTTGCCCTCTCCGTCCCCGTTGACGTCTATCTGGAAACGGGAAAATTCCGAAGCATCCACGCTCAGGTCCGTGCCCACCCCTCCCACATACCACTGCTTGCTCTCACCGCAGAGGTTCAAGGCGTAATCGCCGCAGGATTCCGCGATCAGATCTTTTGTTTCCAGGGGAGGGTTGCTTACCACTTTTGTCTTTAACTCTCCAAAACCCCACCACTTCGGCCCTGACGAGTAATCCCCGTCCTCAAAATTATCCACCAGATAAAAGCTGAACTGGGGAAAAACCGCAGTTGAAGTGAAGAACATGATCGCCAGAATTACGGCCGGCCTTTTCATTTCCGGGTCTTTCTTTTCCGAGGCCTGGCCGCCTTTTTCCTGGTCTTCAGAGCCATCCTCTTCAGCGCCCGCGCCTCATTTTCGGACTTTAATCTCTCGCACTCTTTGCTCAAGGAAATATTGCTTTTTCTCAGCATCTGTTCTACCTGTTCGGCCTCTCTCAAGCTCGCCTCGATCCTTTTTAATCGGCTGCGCAGCTCGGCATTCTCAATCGCCAGGCCCTCTTCTTCCTCCCTGAGCTCACCTGCCTTATTCCCCACCACCCCTGCCGGAATATCTTCGGCCTCCTCGGGAATGAGGACGGCGGCAACCGGCCGGCTCCGCCTGAAGATCTCATAAGTCTTGGCGATGGAAAGAGCCGCCAGCGCGAACGCCAGGACAGCCGCAATCACCAGGGAGAAATCCGTCGAGGGTCTTAAGTCTTCCTTCGCCAGGACCTCCTGCAGGGTGGGTGAACTATCCACAAATAAATACTGCCGCGCAAGCAGCGCAGTCCCCGCCAGCACCAGGATCAGCACCCAACTTATCGCAAACCCGCTCCCGAAAACATTCTTCATTTTACTAGACATCTCCGGCATGCTCCTTTCCATAATTTAAATCGAGGTCCGGAAGGATCTCGATTTTCACATCTTTGAGAAATGGCGCAGGCCGGGATCGAACCGGCGACACGCGGATTTTCAGTCCGCTGCTCTACCGACTGAGCTACCGCGCCATCCTCACTTGTCCGCCGAAGTCCCGACGCAGCGTCGGGACGAAGGCGGAAATGACCCGGCTGAGAATCGAACTCAGGACCCTCTGCTTAAAAGGCAGATGCTCTACCGACTGAGCTACCGGGTCTTGCAAAAATCAATCATACAAAAGTTCTTATTTTATTTCAAGCCCGCTTCAGCGCGGAACCTGTCCATTTCCCTCTTTGCTCTTTGCTTCCTTGCCGACCGCATCTTTGCTGATGGGTTCCTTGCTGCTGCTTTCGTTATCCAGCAAAAGCACGGCCGCGGCCAAGACCGTGGTCCAGACCCCGCGCTGACCAATGGCGCTCTGGGTGATATTCGTGGTCTTGACGATCTCATTGGACAATTTCCACTGTTCCTGCCGTTCATCCCAGCTTGAATCCTCATCGAAAGTGACACCGAGGGTGGTCGCCAGCATCTGCGCCGCCAGATCCTCGGCATAATCACCGGCTTCCTCATCCGTGGCTCCCTCAGCGTGGTGCTCGCTCAGATATCCATAAGAAGCGTGATCCGCTGGAATGGCCATTCCCACTGAAGCCGAGATGAGGCGATGGGATTCATCCGTTTGATTGCGCGCCATGACGATAAAAGTGATCTCGCCGGGCTTCAAAAGCTTTATTCCCTGCTCTTTTGATATATGCTTGCAACCCGGAGGGAAAATACTTGAAACGTGGACATAATTTACCGCATGGATGCCCGCATCCCGCAAGGCCATCTCAAAACTTGCAAGTTTTTCTTTATGCCTTCCCACACCTTTGGTCAAAAATATTTTACTCGGCACCAATAAGCTCATGATTTGATCATAATCTTAACTTATAATCTCAAAAAAATCCAGAGCTTAGCTGAAATATTTTTTCAGCTTGAATTCCTGCTCCAGAGCCATCTAATAATTCTGCCCCAATCAAAGGACCTTGAGGGAGCAGCATAGATCAGCGGCCGATAGCCGACCTCCGGATCATCTGAAGGGCGATATTTTTCTGTCTCCATCACTTCCGTCTGATACCCTTTTCTCCGGCGGATGGCGGCGCCCTCGATCCAGGTGCCTGTTCTGTCAAAACCCGGCATTTTCCTCACCTTCCTTTTTTTAGAATGGAAACGTACCCCGGAAAAGTGATATTGATCCCTTTTCCCCTAAGTAAAGCGTCAGCAACCTTTCTTTGCCCTGAATTCAGGGCCCTTTCTAAAGTCCGGCGCGAAATCCGCATTACTTTTGCGGCATCTTCATGCATGAGGTCTTCCACCCAGCACAGGCGCATGGCCTCGAGCTCATCACCTCGAAGCTCCGCAATCTCCAGCTCCGCCGGCGCGACCCCCCGCGGACGGAAAAAATAGGCTTTTATCAACGGACTCAGAAATCTATATTTTTTAGGCCTCGCCATTTCCTTCCCCCGATCTCCGGATACCCGGATAACCGGATATCCTTTCCATAACGCCCATATGGGCATAATACAGGACAAAAAAATATTTGTCAAGTGGTTTTTGGAAATTTAAGGGGGTTATTTTTTTATGTGTTCGATCGCCTTTTTGGCAGTTTCTCTGACCCTCTGGTCCTCGCCTTCTTTATCCGCGACGTACCGCAGAAAAGGTATGGCGAGCTTATTTCCCACCTTCCCCAGCGCTTCTGCCGCCCTCCAGCGGACGAATGGGTCTTCATCACTCAGGGCGATAATGAGCTTTTCGATGGATTTCCGGCTCCTTATTCCCAGCCTGCCGATGGCGCGGGCCGCTTTCCCACGGACCGCGTAAAATGAATCGTTCAGACATTTGACAAGGGGTTCGACGAATCTCTTGTCCCGCATCCCCAACAGCCCAGCCGCATCCACCGCTGCTTCCCGGACAAGGATCTTCTCATCCCCCATCGCCTGGATCAGCGGCTCAATGAATCTTTCGTCTTTTTTGCCAAGTTTTCCGATCTTTACCGCGGCACTTTCCCGGACCATAGGGTCTCGATCCTTCAGGTCCTTGATCAGAGAAAGAACATTTTTATCCTCTTCCTCGCTCTTCTGTACTAAGATCGGATATTTATTCCGCATTTTGCCGGAAAAAGATATGCTTGAAAGATGGTTCATATGCTTACACTTCCATATTGAAATCATAAATATATCGTGGATAAAAGAAAGGAATTTCACTTTTTGGAGATTAAGCGGAAAGTTTGCTCCAGATAAACAGGGCTCTCTCGGGAATAAAATTACTTATTTATTTTTCTCTGCATGGGCCTTTTTGACCAGGAAATAACCAACCGTTAAGGCAATAATAATTGAGGCAATGCCGACCAATGACAGCGGCTCAAGCTTGCTGACTTCCAGCAAGATCACCTTTCTGGCAATAGCGATCATGGCAACCAAAAAGACTATTTCAACATGGATCTGTTCTTTGGTAAAGTAGGTTTTGATGGTTTCCAGCAGTTCTAAACCTATTAAGATCGTGAAAAAAGAACCAAAAATGCCAAGCATTTTTTCTATACCAAGCAAGCCGACGGGCGGCCTCGCCATTTCCTGCCCCAAGTTCACAACGAGATCGACTGTGCCGATCACAATAACAAAGGTCATCAGAAAAATTAATAATAAAGTTACTCCTCTTTCAAAAAAATTAAGAATGTTAAACATTTCCCGCTTCCACAGCTTAATAAATATCATAAAATATCTCTCCTTTACCTGATCGCTGCCCATATTATACTAGTTACCAACGACAAATTACAAGTTGATCTCTGGAAAAAGTTTGCGGCCCTAGTTTGGCTTGTACCGAGCGAGTCCTTCGACTTTGCTCAGGACGAGTCGAGGTACTGCGGGTCTCCCCACCAGGGAAAATAACATGTTGACAATATTTCCTTTATACTTTAGACTACATACGCATAGGCATATATAGTTTGGAGAAAATATAATAGTTGATAAAAAGTTAACAAAGATATTCCGCGCTTTAAGCGATAAAACACGTCTTGAATTGATTAAACTACTCACAAGTGGCGAGAAATGCGTCTGCAAGCTTTATCGGGCGCTTGATATCCCCCAGCCAAAAGTTTCGCGTCATCTGGCATATCTACGCAAAGTTGGTTTAGTCAAAAACAGAAAACAAGGGCTTTGGCAGCACTACTCGCTTAATTTGGAGCTTATTAAGTGTTTATCACTTGATAAGACCATTGATTTGACAATAAAAAAGGAAAAGAAAAAAAGCCCTTGCTGACGAGGAGTGGATCAATGAATAAATATGATCTTGATAAATTAGTTGCTTTTAAAAAAGAAGAGATCTTCAAAAAAGTCTTTTTGGAACATGGTCATTTGAAAGCGCAGGTGACCTGTTTGTCGGCCGGACAGCAGATCCCACCCTGCAAAATGGAGCACGATGTGTTGTTCTATGTCATAAGCGGCAGCGGAGTAATTATAGTTGATAAGAAAAAGAAATCATTGAAGCCTAGTCAGGCCGCGTTCGTGCCCAAGGAAGCCAGGTGGCGCAGCATTAAAGCAAGGACAAAGATGGTTATCCTGGCGGTGCAAGGAAGATAAATGCAAATATTAATTGTTGCCGCGCTTATTTGCCTGGTCCTTTCGCTCATTGTTGATCGAAAAAAAACATTTACCGGCATAAAGCGCGGGGCAAAGATGTTCCTGACCCTGTTGCCGGCGCTTTTAGTCGTTCTGTCCCTGGTCAGCATATTCATTTACCTGGTGCCGGAAAAAGTGATCACAGAATATCTGGGGTCCAATAGCGGCGCCTTGGGGATTGTCAGTGCCGCGCTGATCGGGTCGGTTTCCCTGATCCCGGGCTTTGTGGCCTTTCCTCTGGCCGGGATAATGGTCTCGCAGGGTGTGTCATATACCGTCGTGGCGGTCTTTATCACTTCTCTGATGATGGTCGGCACCTTAACTCTCCCCCTGGAGATAAAATATTTTGGCAAAAAAGCGGCGTTCATGAGGAATATCTTAAGCTTTTTCGGGGCGATAATTATCGGTTTGATGATAGGAGTATTTTTCAGATGAAAAAGAAATTATTAAGAGATTACTTCTGGGTCATCCTGTTCGCCGTATTCGTCCTGGGATCGTTCATCTTCGGTTTTGAGCCCGGGAAAATGATCTACGCCAATTTCCGGCAGTTCCTGGCGGAAATAGTCATCCTTTTGCCCCTGATGTTCTT
>Ga0180438_10000310_pt1 | contig 97881 bp, 93 predicted proteins | sample SS_ome_12_FD_132455 | JGI IMG/M metagenome (GOLD analysis project Ga0180438, IMG submission 132455) | Hypersaline lake sediment archaeal communities from the Salton Sea, California, USA - SS_3_D_2 metaG | ecosystem: Environmental > Aquatic > Non-marine Saline and Alkaline > Hypersaline >... | reverse complement strand
TCACCCGGATCGACAATTTATTTGATCCTGTATGTGATTTTGATTCTCTTTTTCACTTATTTTTGGACGGCAACGCAGTTTCACCCAGACCAGATTGCCTCTGATATGAAAAAAAATGGAGCTTTCATTCCCGGTGTGCGCCAGGGAAAGCATACACAACAATATCTTGAAACGACAATGCACCGGATAACCCTAATAGGTGCATGTTCGTTGGCGGCGTTAGCTCTGTTTCCAACGATCATAGGTCGAATCATGAATGTTCCCCATTCGATAAGTTACTTTTTTGGAGGAACAGCATTACTCATTCTTGTCGGCGTTGTGCTGGACACAATGAAGCAGGTTGAGTCTCATTTGATTATGCGTCGATATGATGGGTTTATGCGACGACCTAAGCTTCGCTAGGCAAGTCAATTGAGAGGCTTGGCTGGGATTGAAGTTTAGTTGTGACGTTGGATAGATGGATTGATCCAAATAGCAGCTTTTGATATACTTCTCAAGATCTTCTAATCTCTGGAGAGAAAGATGGTACGAATTATTGGTGTGGATATTCCGGATAGAAAGCGCTTAGAAATAAGCCTCCGGTACATATATGGAATAGGGCCGACACTTGCTCGGAACGTTGTTACTAGGTTAAGGCTTGACCCAGATAGGAGAGCTCATACGCTTACTCCTGACGAGATTGCTCAAATATCTACTCTCCTACAAGATGAGTTCACTACTGAGGGTGATCTTCGTCGAGAGGTTCAAAATAACATTAAGCGGTTGGTTGGTATTCACTGCTATAGGGGAACGCGCCATCGTAAGGGGTTGCCTGTAAGGGGACAGCGAACGAGGACAAACGCGAGAAGTCGAAAGGGTGCCCGACGAACTGTTGCTGGTAAGAAAAAAGCAACTTAGTAGCATGAACAAACGTGATTTAGAGGAAGGAGAATAGGTTTGAGTACTGCCAAACAAAGTGGGGCCAAAAAAGGTGTACGGGGACGCAAGCGCCAAGTTCGCAATATTCCTGTAGGGGTTGCTCACGTTAAGGCTACATTTAACAATACGATTATTGCAATTTCGGATCCTTCTGGAAAGGTTGTTGCATGGTCTTCCGCTGGAAAATCAGGATACTCTGGTTCGAGAAAGTCATCTGCGTTTGCTGCAACAGTGGCGGCACAAGATGCTGGAAAGATTGCTATGGCGCAAGGGATGCGCGAAGTTGAGGTCGATCTGAAAGGACCTGGAGTCGGAAGAGAGTCCGCTGTGCGTGGACTAATGAGTGCAGGATTGACTGTCACAGCGATTCGTGACAAGACACCAGTTCCTCATAATGGCTGTCGGGCTCGAAAGAGACGACGTGTGTAAGTAGATTTATTTGTCCATTAGGAGATTTTTATGCAGGTTAAATTCGCCGCCCAAGAACGACCAAGGCGAGTTGTTGTAAAGGATGCAAGTCCTACGTACGCTAAGTTTATCATTGAGCCGTACGAGCGTGTCTTCGGACACAGTGTTGGTAATGCTCTTCGAAGAATTTTGCTTACCTCCCTTGAAACTCCGGGTATCATTGCCTTTCGTATGGAAGGTGTTCCCCATGAATTTATGGCGGTTGATGGGATTTCAGAAGATGTTACCAATATCGTCCTGAACGTAAAAGGGGCTCGTCTACGTCGTCTTTTGACAGATGATAGCTCTGTGACACGTGAAGGTCGTTTTATCTCTACTCCTCTTGAGGTTACACAAGATGACCTCGATAAAAATAAAGGTTCCGTTTCCATTACAATGGGAGATGTGCTCAGCAATACTCCTTTTGAGTTGATCAACCCAGATCTTCACCTCTTTACGGTAACAAAACCGATGAGTAGGCAGATTGATTTTAGAATTGGATTTGGTAGAGGATATGTTCCCTCTGAACGACACGAAATTCCGAATAAGGCTGAAGGAGAGATAGTTCTCGACACACAGTTTTCTCCTGTTGTCTTGGCTTCATACGTCGTTGAAAACACACGTGTGGGTCAAGATACTGACTACGATCGACTTGTCTTGGAGGTAACAACTGACGGGAGGCTAACCCCAACAGAGGCGCTCTCTTTTGCTGCTCAGATTTTGGGAAGCAATACGGAGGTCTTCGAACAGCTTCAAGAACCTGAACTTACCTATGAAGACAAGAGTACCGAAAGTGGTGACGATGACAAATTGCTTGAGAAGCTCACTCGTCGGATAGATGAAATCGAGCTTTCTGTACGATCAACAAACTGCCTGTCAAACCAACATATTGATACTCTGGCTGAGCTGGTTTGCATACCAGAGAAGAAGATGCTTGAGTTTAGAAATTTCGGTAAGAAATCCCTGTTTGAAATTCGAGCAAAACTCATGGACCTAGGTCTCTCTCTTGGAATGGACCTTTCTCGGTTTAATATCAATCCTGACAACGTCAAGGATCGTATTAAAGAAATCATTGAAGAGCGAAAGATGAAGAAAAAGGAAAAGAAAATATGAGACACGCAAAGAGAAGGGCGAAACTAGGGCGCACAACATCGCATAGGCGATGCATGATAGCCAACATGCTCAAGTCTTTGGTCTACAGCGAAAAGATTGAAACAACTGTTCAAAAGGCTAAAGAAATCCGTAGGTTTGCTGATAAATTGGTGACAAAGGCAAAAGAAGGGTCATTGGCCAGCCGTCGTCAGGTGATTGCTGAGTTGATGATTCAATACAATACCCTTACGCCCAAGCAGCAAAGAGCCGCTAAGGCTGGATATACGTCTTGCTATAATGTGGACCGTCAAGTCGTAGAAAAGCTTTTTTCGGTGCTTGGTCCTCGATTTCAAGATAGGCAGGGTGGATACACCCGAATCACCCGTCTTCCTAAAACACGGGTAGGTGATAATGCCGAGAGATGCTACTTAGAGTATCTTTCTGAGTAGAGAGATTGCATTTCCTGTTGATAGGCCTCTCCTGCTTTCTGCAGGTGAGGCTTGTTTTTTTAATCCCTATTTTGTAACTACCAACAGTGTGAGTCTGAAAAGCATAACCGCTATATACGAAGGCAGACCTCAATGGCCAGATTTCTGTTTACAATAGATACCAAGAAAATTGATGCGGTTCTCTTTGATCTCGATGGAGTTGTGACTAAAACAGCACGTAGACATTCTGAGGCTTGGAAAGTACTCTTTGATGGCTTCCTTCTTTCCAGAGCCACCTCTTCTGGAGAGACAGTGGTCCCTTTTACAGATGATGATTATCGACTTTTTGTCGATGGTGTCCCCCGGTATAACGGAATACAGAGCTTTTTGAGATCGCGTGAAATAGAGGTGCCCTACGGTAATCCAGAAGACTCTTCAGAAGAGCAGACAGTATGTGGTCTTGGGAATAAAAAGAACCTTCTTTTTCGAGAATTGTTAAGAAAGAATGGTGTAGAGGTGTACGAAAGTACGATTTCTCTCATACATAGACTTCGAGATCTCGGGATCAAAATTGCCGTTGTCACTTCAAGCAAAAACAGTTCGTTTGTTCTCGAAGCGGCGCATATTGCTGATCTTTTCGAGGTCTGTGTTGATGGAAAGGAACTTGAACGGCTTGGCCTTTCAGGAAAGCCTGAGCCCGATATGTTTGTAGAAGCATGCGAGCGCCTAGCCACAGAAATAGGGCGCACAATCGTTATTGAAGATGCAATTTCAGGTGTGGAGGCAGCTAAGAAAGGCGGTTTTGTTGTCATTGGTGTTAACCGAGCTAATATCAGAGATGAGCTGCTCTCTTCCGGCGCTGATGTTGTTGTCGATGATCTTGCTGAAATAGGGGTGGCCTCGACATCGTAAGGAGTCTCGTCTGAGACCTCTGCTGATTATGAGAGAAGCCTTTACCCCCAATACTCATCGTGTGGCCATTCGCATTCTGTTATGAAATCCTCTAAAGCTGTCAGTATACCAGCAACATCTAATTCATCAACTCTCATATCAATTTTAGCCCTTATGTCTTCATATTCACTAATATAGGCAAAGAGGCGACTGCAACGTGTCTTGAGATCTTCGATCTCAGGGGTTTTGAATTTCGTAACTAGTTCACGGAGGCCGCTTCGGCCAGGGTTTACGATGCGCGAATCTATCAATATCCTTGAAAGATCGCTTTGCAGATCTGTATACATGAATGAAATCTGGCCGCGTGTTCGACGCTACCGTTCTCGGACAGGACGCGCAATACCACGCGCAGTATCTTGCTTGTTCTGACGAGTCTGTCTGTAAGATCGATCGCTTCTGCTTTGTATGCGGCTTTTCAATGTTGAATCTTTTACACAGGCCCGCTCTGGTATATGGATTGGGAAGAACTCTTTTTCTATCGATTGATTTGTATATATGAACATAAAATATCGTGTAATTGCAATTATAAATAAACAAGAAATATTTGTTTCTCATGGTAGTAGAAAAAGGGAAATAATAGTAAGAACAGAGAAGCGGGCAACATAGAAGGTTTCATTAGAGAAAGCTTGTTTGTTGCAATTAAGTTTATTGTTGTTTAGTTAGTTGATTATGGTCGCTTGAAATTGAATCGAATATATTTGGAAAAAGAGAAATGAACGATTGGATTTTTACATACAACGGATTTGAACCGGAAGAAGAAGGTCTTCGAGAAGCCCTATGTACGTTGGGAAACGGATATATTGCCACGAGAGGAGCGGCCGCCGAGGTTACGGCAGATCAAACTCACTATCCCGGGACTTATCTGGCCGGTGGCTACGATAGACTGACAACCAAAATAGCCGATAGAAACGTCGAAAATGAGGACTTGGTTAATCTTCCCAACTGGCTTCCCTTAACATTTCGCATAGAAGGTGAGCCGTGGTTTGATCTTTCCCTTGTCGAAATTCTCTCCTATAAGCAGCAATTAGACCTTAAAAAGGGGATGTTAGTGCGTACCCTTTGCTTTCAAGGTGAAAAGGGGAGAGTGACAACAATGGTGAATCGCAGGATTGTCCATATGGCTCTTCCCCACCTCGCAGCCATACAGACAAAAATAATAGCTGAGAACTGGTCTGGAAATGTTGAAATCCTCTCAGCAATCGATGGGCGTGTGATAAATGCAGGGGTCGAAAGATACAAGGCCCTAAACAGCAGGCATATAGAGGTAAAATCAGCTACGAGGGTTGGTGACGACATCAGTGTTCTTGAGGTTGAAACGGTTCAATCGAAATTGCGCATCATTGAGGCGGCACGAACCAGAGCGTATGAAGAAGGAACGCTTCTACAACCGAATAAAGAGATTATTCAAGAGAGGGGGTATATCGCTTCTACCTTTACCATCAAAGTAGAGCAAGAAACAGAGTATCTCCTCGAAAAAGTTGTCTCCATCTATACATCGAAAGATAAAGGCATTTCTGAGTGCTCTCTACAAGCAAAAAATACTCTTTCACAGGCAGGATCATTTGATCAGCTGTGTGAGAGCCATCAATGTGTTTGGAAGAATGTGTGGAGAGATTTTGAGATTAACTACGAACCCAAAAGTGGAAAACAGAACGTTGGGACTGTGGTTCATCTCTATATGTTTCACGTTCTTCAGACGCTTTCTCGGCATACCGCAGACCTTGATGTTGGTGTTCCTGCTCGCGGGCTCCACGGAGAAGCGTACAGAGGACATATATTTTGGGACGAGCTCTTTGTCTTTCCTTTGCTAAATTTTCATATGCCAGTGATTACAAAATCCTTGCTGCTTTATAGATATCGCAGGCTTCCTGCAGCAAGGGTGGCAGCTAGAGAGAAGGGTTTTACGGGAGCAATGTTCCCTTGGCAAAGTGGAAGTAGCGGTCGTGAGGAGACACAACAGGTACACCTCAATCCTAAATCGGGACGGTGGATCTCGGACAATTCCCTCCTCCAGCGCCATGTGAATCACGCAATTGCCTATAACGTCTGGCAGTACTTTCAGGTTACCGGTGACAAAGAATTTCTTTGCCTTTATGGCGCTGAAATGGTTCTTGATATCGCTCGCTTTTTGGCGAGCTTGGCAACGTATAACGAACAGAAAAGAAAATACGAGATCCTTCATGTTATGGGCCCCGATGAGTATCACGATGCTTTGCCTGGAGCCGACGAACCGGGACTGCCCAATAATGCGTACACCAATATTATGACTGTCTGGGTCTTAAGATGCTCTCTTGAACTGCTTGATATTCTCGGAGAGTCCGATTCTGGTAGGATTTGTGGGCTCATTGGCCTGACAGAACAAGAGAAGAACCATTGGAAAGATATTTGTTCGAATATGACGATTCCATTTCATGACGGTACTATCATAAGTCAGTTTGAAGGATATGATCAGCTCGAAGAATTTGATTGGGAGACATATCGTAAAAAATATGGTGATATTCACCGTCTTGATCGAATTTTAGAGGCAGAAGGGGACACGGCAAATCGGTACAAGGTATCAAAGCAGGCCGATGTCTTAATGCTTTTTTATCTTTTCTCAGCAGAGGAGCTTCAGGAGCTGTTTGAGATAATGGGATATGCGTTTGATCCACAGATGATTCGTAAAAATATTGCCTATTATATGGAGAGAACGTCTCACGGTTCGACATTAAGTGTGATAGTGCACTCGTGGGTTTTTTCTCGGTTCGACAAAGCGCTTTCATGGAAGTTTTTTGAACAGGCTCTTGAAAGTGATGTGGTAGATATTCAAGGGGGAACAACCCAAGAGGGGATTCACCTTGGTGCTATGGCAGGTGTGATCGATATTCTTCAGCGCGGTTATATGGGACTTAAGGTTCGAGGAGACTGTTTGTATCTAGACCCAATCATCCCAGAGGGGCTTGAAAAATTTCATACGACGATTCGCTTTCGAGGAAAGAGACTCAAGGTTGAACTTACCCCCACTTCCCTGCGAGTTATGGCAGAAGAGACGAGTACGATTGCCTATGGTACTGAGGTTGTACAACTAGACAGAGGAAGGGAGCACGAGTTCGAGATAAGGTCGGAGTAGATGGTAAATATCTTTTCCACAATATCAGAGCTTGGGTATCGTACAAAGATATTCACAAATTGTTGGGAGTTGCATGAGTATGGTATCCCACAAGCATACACATGAAGAGGCGCTGTTTTTGTGGCTTAAGTTCCACATACCGAGCAGTTGCTTTTGAAAAAAAGGAGAACGACTAGTGACTATTAAAGTGGCAATCAATGGTTTTGGACGAATAGGCAGGCTTGTGTTGCGCTGTCTATTGAACCATTCAGATATTGAGGTTGTTTTGATAAATGATCTTTTTTCGCCAGATAATCTGGCTTATCTGTTTAAACATGACTCGACCCACGGGAAGTATTCTCAGGAGGTTTCTTTTACGAGCGATAGCCTGCTTATCGGAGCAACGTCCATACGAGTAACAAGTGAGAAAGATCCAGCTTCTCTTCCTTACAAGGAATTGGGAGTTGAATATGTGATAGAATCAACAGGTATTTTCACCACCCCAGATGGTGCAGCTAAACATCTGAGTGCGGGAGCAAAAAAGGTTATTATCTCAGCTCCCGGTAAAGGAGAAGTGCCAACTTTTGTCATGGGCGTTAACCATAAAAACTATATCCCCGAAAAAGACCATGTTGTCTCTAACGCTTCTTGTACAACAAACTGTTTGGCTCCAGTATGCAAAGTCCTTCTCGACTCCTTCGGTATCGAAGAGGGGTTGATGACAACAGTACATGCAATGACAGCATCACAGCCAACAGTTGACGGTCCTTCAAAAAAGGACTTTCGTGGGGGACGTGGGGCAAGTCAAAATATTATTCCTTCCTCGACGGGGGCGGCCAAAGCCGTCTCTCTTTGTCTGCCCGAACTCAAAGGAAAGCTCACAGGGATGGCATTTCGTGTGCCAGTACCGGACGTCTCATGTGTGGATCTCACCGTTCGCCTTTCAAAGCCAACAGACTATGCGACTATTTGCACCGCAATGAAAGAAGCTGCTGCCGGAGAGTTGAATGGGATACTGGCCTATACCGATGAAGATGTTGTCTCTTCAGATTTTATAGGGGATAAGCATTCAAGCATCTTTGATGCGGGTGCCGGAATTGCCCTTACGAGTACCTTTTTTAAGCTTATTTCCTGGTATGATAACGAGCTTGGGTACTCCATGAGGGTTGTGGATCTGCTTAAGTATATGGCTTCTTGCTAATTCCTTTGCGTCATACCCTACTTTGAGCAAAGGTAAAAATTGGTCATTATAGATTGGAGAGAAGTGGTCACATGCTCCATAATGGAGGCGGTGGCGATTGACGCCTCTCTTTTTCTAAAGGGACGTAGCCTCGATTTTAGGCACACAGTGCTATCGAGGGGACAAGAGCAGAGAGTCTTCAAGATTTGAAAAAAACTTTCTGCATCATGGAAGAAGAAAGTTATGTATCCTACTGAGGATCAGGACATGAGCATCTCTTTTGCAACACAGATTGTGAAAAGTTTCAATTCGCGGATTCGTTTGAAGGGTTGTGCTGTCCTATTTTGTGCCTGTTTTCATTTGTGGTTTCATCGTCAAAGATCGAAGAGTTTAGTTTGGCTGCAGATGTTTCGGAGACAGAAAAGGAATGAGCGTGAGAATTGTATGCCTCCTGGAGTGGGGCGGTGCTTCGCGCTGTGTAAAGCAGTGCTCTTTTTCCTCGGTAAAATAGTTTTAAGACAAGGAATTGATAGACCGTGGATTTTACTAGAGAACCCATTATCGAGACTGTCATCTCTTCGAGAGAAGGATGCCGGATTCTTATCAGAAATAGCAAGGCTCCTGGACAGGAGGAGTTTGTTGTTGATGCCCTCGAGGTTGTAAATATTGGAACAGCCTGTTTTTTCAGGAATCGTGAGAGGCCCAAGCCTTTTCTAGTTCCTGCTACAGATTATGAGATCATAGAGGTTCGCGACACCCGCCTAGGGCTGAAAGCAGCTTCTTATGAGTCGACATTTAAAGCTGGTCCGAAAAAGGTTGTTGTAAGAGAAGAGCGTACTGAATCTGCTGAAAAGGTAGAAGAGGCAGAAAGCTCATCATCACAACAAGAGGGTCGTCCCGAGAAAAAACGAGAAAGAAAGAAGAGCGGCCGCCGCCGCCGTTCAGAAGAGCCCGCTGTGCAGGGGCAAGCAGCCGAGGTCGAAGAGGGTAAAAGTGAGCCTTCGAAGCCTGAGCGGACAAGATCAAAACGCACCGATGCATCGCAACCAGCAGCACAACCAGCTGCGGAGCAACCAGCTGCGGAGCAACCAGTTGTGGAACAACCAGCTGCGGAGCAACCGGTTATGGAGCAACCAGTTGTGGAACAACCAGTTGTGGAACACCCCATCGCTCAACAGCCACCTGTGGATCAACTACGGATCGAAGAAACAGCATCCGAAGGAAGTTCTAAAGAAAAGAATGGCTCCCCAACACTCATCGCTCCACCAACCACACTTATAAAAGATGAGATTGATCGGTTGCGTCAAAATGATCAGTACAAAGGGGCCTTCTATCCTCAAGAAGAGGATGAAGGGTCGTCAGAAGTCGAAAGTGTGAGAGAAGTTGAAGATGAAGAGGCCGCTGTTCTCTCATTTCGATTGCATGAAGAGGAGCAGGAGCCACCGACCGTTGCCCCTGAGGTTATAGAGCCTAGTGACATGTATATGGCAACACCAGAACCAGATGAAGATATTCCTCCCACGCAAACAGAAAGGAGTGAAGCGACAGTAGTCTCCCCCGAAGAGAGCTGATCTTCCCCCGATTTTGACCCATTCTGTGATCAGGGTTAAGGAGATATCAAGGATTGTTTTCTGATCTGCGGCTTTTACATCATGACATAGGTCATAATCAGGGGTAAAAGCCATGTTGCAATGGTATTTTCAGATACGTCGCAAGGGGGTAGCGTTTTCTAAAGCGCACCCCCTTTTTTTTATGGGCTCGGCCATTTGGATAGGCTGTTTCCTACCATCGCATCTTCTCTGTATGTTTTTCCTTGTCCTCCTCATTCCTCTTTTCGGTCTTCCCAGGGCGATGATCGCCTATCTTCTTATCGCCAGCGCCCTTTTCTCCTGCTGGCAGCGAGTGAGAGTGCCACCACCCGGTCTCTACCGCGGTCAACTAGAGTGTGAGGTGATCGATCGCCAGCAGATGAGAAAGGGAAAAAATTTGTGTTGGAAGGTAACACTGTCTGTGAATAACTTTTGGGACCAGAAGGGGAGTTTACTTGCAAAAGGAGTACGCGCCACCATCACAACTTCTGAACTATCATCCCTTCGTGCAGGTGCTGTCTATAGGTTTTTTGCCACCGTGCACGTTGATGAAAAAAACAGAGCGCGCCTTTTTCTTGCTTCGACAGAGCCGATTCATAAGGTAAGAGAGACCCTCTCTCTTGTAGAATGGCGTCTTTCTATTCGAAGGGGTATCGAGAGGGTATTTAGTACACTTTTTAAAGATCTGGATGTGCGCTCTTTGGCAGGAGCCATGACTCTTGGTCTTTTTAAAACGCCCGCTCTACAAGAGTCTCTCAATCGAGTTGGGTTAGGCCATCTTCTGGCGATCTCAGGATTTCACTTTGGCTGTGTGGTGGCACTTGTGCTGTTTATAACACACTGGTGTGGCACGAAGCTGCAGTTTGTCCTTTCATTGTCTCTTATCTCTCTCTACTTTATTTTGGTGGGTTTTTCACCTTCTATACTTCGAGCTTTTTGCGCCGCTACCCTCTTATTACTAGCAAAAGCAATGTATCGACAGTCATCAGGACTCAATAGTCTTGGGCTTGGGCTTATAGTTATTCTTCTCTACGATCCAGCAATGGCTACACACGTGGGGCTTCATTTGAGCTTTTTAGCAACAGCAGCCCTTTTGCTCTATTCTCCTTCAGTGCGAAAGGGATTAGAGGCTCTTTTTGTCCCTCGATCTGTTGAACAGGTATTAACATTTTCATGGACAGATCAGATTCTCACAGGAATTTTGTATCGGAGCATCCCCCTGTTTTCCATTATCATACCAGTGTGGGCAGTAGTCTCATTTTATCAAATGGCCTTTTTTCAAGAGTGTTCTCTGCTAGGCCTTATCTATAATCTCGCTCTTCCTCTCCTCTTTTCTCTCTCTATTCCCTTCGTGCTGCTCGCTCTCTTGTTTTCCCCTATTTCCCTTCTAGGAAAACTGTTTGCAACAGTGGCGACAGCTTTTTTGAAGATAGGGTTGCAGCTTATCAACGCCGCTCCACACGTTGGGAGTATTTCAGTCTCTTCCCTTCCCCTGATGTGGGTATATGCGGTCTTTGTCTTTATTATCATCGGGGGAATAGCTCTTTATCGAGACGAAGCAGACGGATGGAAAGCCTGTTTGTGATAGCGAGGGGTATAACGTAACAGAGAACGAACATTGTCATGGTATTCCGGAGGTTCGTCTTCCCCACTGCAAGGTCTGTCGCATCCAGGTGAATGACTACATATCGTCGATCTGTATTTTGTCGATCCACAATTTATGCTTTGTTGTGGCAAGAATGTTTTCGCCATCTTTAAGTGAGATAGAGTAGGCTGCGAGCCCCTTTGTCTTTTTATATTCGGTATCGGTGATCTCAACCATGAGCCAACCGTACCTGTTTTGCACAGGGTATGTTTCGTGCCGCTCGGATTCATCAGCAAACCGAATGGTTACGTCGAGATAGATTGTTTCGGAGAGGGCGGGAGCTGTCCATCGCACCCAGATGCTTTGGCCCAACCCTTTTGTCGCAATTTGTGGATCGGGAGTTCCCACGACATAGGCGGCAAGATCATTGCGGCTTGTATAAAAAGTTCGGGCGCAAACACTCGGTTTTGAGCATCCTGCTACAAAAATAGCAGAGAGTAAAAGAGCATAAATTCTCATAAATCCTTCCTCGTAAGAGCACATTGCCTATGGGCATGTACTATCAGCTTTTCGGTCTCGTCCCAGCCAAGACACCCATCGACAACAGAATGTCCAGAGCCAATAGCATCACCTGTGCCACCGCAGAGAAAGCTCTCTACCATAATTCCTTGAATGAAGGGCAAACTGTGCTCAAGAACCTCTTTACATACCTTTGGCTGCCTTTCCCACATATACTGGCTATTTCCATGTGAGCAGTCTACCAAAATCGCCTCTTGTAGCCTAGCCTCATGTAAGAGATCTTTAGCCTTCTTTACACGTGTGTAATTAGGACCTCCATTTCCTCCTCTCAAGACAAGGTGAGCATACGGATTTCCAGGACTATATGCCTGACACACAGATCCTGAGGTTGCTGTTATGATTGTCGGCTGTTCTTGTGATACAGATTCGATAGCGCAGATGGCAGGTTCAAATGTCCCGTCAAGGGTGTTTTTCATACCGATGGCCATTGGAAGACGGGAAGCAAGCTCCCTATGTACAGGAGAGAGAACAGTTCTGGCTCCGATGGCTCCCCAAGAGATGAGATCTGAAAAATAGTCAGCCAAAAAAGGAGAGACAAATTCTGTTGCAAGGGCAATTCCAATCTCAGTAAGCGCTAAAAGTAATTGCCTGGTCTCTATAATTCCTTTGGCAACGCTACCTTCATGGGAATGGACAAACCCCTTCCAGGAGGATCTCGTTCTGGGTTTCTCAGCGTAAGCACGCATGACCAAAAAGAGTCTCTCTTTGACCCTTTGTTGTAGTTTAAAAAGTCGCTTGCCATATTCGATAGCAGAATCTGCATCTTGAAGGGCGCACGGACCAACAATGACCAAGAGGCGCGGATCGTTTCCCAAGAGAATATCGTTAATACTCTTTCTAAAGAGAGAGATTTTTTCTTGCCCCGACAAGGGCAACTCTTTATGGATCTGCTCTATTGTCGGGAGTCGACACTCTTTTTTCATTACAATCTAAGAGAGTACATCTATACGTTCTTTCGCTGTTTTCATCTCTTTTTTCTGGCGCTCCAGAGAGATTTTGATTTTCTCCAAAACCTGTTCCGGCGTTTTACCACTTGCTGAGAGCTTCTCAAGTTGTGTCTGGGATTTTTCACAGGCGATAGAAAGCTTATCAATATTCTTCTGAAGTCTGAGAAGCTCTTGGGCCTTGAGTTCTTCGGGCAGAGGAATAACCAGCTCAAGATCATCAAGGGGAGCGTGGCTGGCAATGCCTGTTTGGGGTGCTGTGTCGACATATTGAACAGAGTTGAGTTTGACAAGGGAACGAAGTAGGCTTTCTTGCTGTCGCAGGAGATGGTTTGAATTTTCCTTCCCAACAACGTAAAGATCGACACCAATATTAGGGGAGATCTTCATCTCTCCGCGTATTGCTCGAATGGTTGTTAGCGCCCTCTGGATTCTTTGGAACTGCTCTTCAGCTTCACTATCGGGTTCCTTTGTACTTGGGAAGGGTGTTTGAGAGACAAAGTCAGCGGATAGGTACGAGAGTGTTTTTTGGAGTCTCTCTGATGCACAGTGCTGAGAGCTCAGATGACCAAAGCGCTCCTTACAGAGCGAAAAGAGCTCTTCTGTGATATATGGGGCGAAAGGATGAAGCATACGAATGCAGTCGAGAAGGACACATAGACAAATTACCTTTTTGCTATGCTCTTTTTGAGAGGAAAAGAGAGGTTTTGCAATTTCGATATAGAAAGCGCAAAACTCATTCCAGAAAAACTCATAGGCGGTCATTGTGGCTTTATCAAAGGCATATTTTGTGAGTTGTTCGTCGATACGACCAACGGTTCGAGACAGCCTGGAAAGAATCCATCGATCCTCAAGAGGAAGATTTTCGAGGGGCTGAGAAAGCATTTCAGAATAGTTCTTTTCTTCACAGAGCTTTGTGAGCACAAAACGAGCGCCATTCCAGATCTTATTGACAAAGTGCTGGAACTCTTCAAACCGTCTCCTATCGAGTTCAATGATACTGGCATCTGTTGTTGCAGAAGTCAGGGCAAGACGCATGGCATCGGCACCATATTCTTGGATAACCTCTATGGGATCGAGAACGTTTCCTTTTGATTTAGACATCTTTTCCCATTTACTCTGAACATCGTCTGGGATCTTTTCTTTGCCGAGATCTAAAAGCTTTCTCTCTTCAGGGGTGACATAGTTGATACCTCCGCCTGCTCGATCTCTCCAATAGGACTTTCCATAGATAAGTCCATGTAAGAACGTCTCGTGGAAAGGCTTTTTGCCTAAAGCAAAATGGCTCATCATAATCATTCTGGCGACCCAGAAAAAGAGAATATCGTGACCTGTGATAAGCGTTGCGTTAGGAAAGAATTTATCGAGCTCTGCTGTTTTGTTGGGCCATCCCAAGGTTGAGAAGGGCCAGAGCGCAGAGGAGAACCAGGTATCGAGAACGTCGGGATCCTGTTCCCACATATCGGGATTTTTCTCTACCTCTTCGGGGACTCCCTCTCCCTCATGGCAGATGAGAACCTCGGGCTCTTTTTTATTGTACCAGACGGGGATACGATGACCCCACCAAAGCTGGCGGCTAATACACCAGTCCCTCAAATTATCAATCCACTGGAAGTAGGTATGCTCCCAGGCGGGGGGAATGATACGGACCTTTTTCTCAACGACGTATTCTTTCAAAATATCTTTGAAAGCACTCAGGCGTACAAACCACTGCTCGGAGAGCATGGGTTCGATAGGGGCCTTGGATCTATAGGAGATAGCAACTCTATTTTTGTACGGTTCTGTTTTCTCAAGATATCCCTTCTCTTCAAGTGCTGCAACGACAGCTACTCGTGCCTCTTGAACGGTTAGCCCTTCAAATTGACCACCATTTTCATTGATCTTGGCCTCTTTTGTCAGGATGTTGATCATCGGTAGGTTGCGGCGCTGTCCAAGTAAATAGTCAACGGGGTCGTGAGCGGGGGTAACCTTTAAAATTCCTGTTCCAAAATCGGGTTCTACAAACTCATCGGCGACAATGGGAATACGCTGTCCTGTCAGGGGATGATCGACCTCTGATCCGATGAGTGCCTGATGCTTTTTGTCATGAGGGTGGACAGCAAGAGCAGTATCGCCGAGCATTGTCTCTGGACGTGTTGTGGCAACGCATAGATATCTATCTGTCCCAGCGATAGGATAGCGGACTGTCCATAGAGAGCTCATTCTCTCGTCATACTCGACCTCATCATCGGCAAGAGCTGTTCCAGTTACTGGATCCCAGTTGACAAGGTACTGTCCTCGATAAATAAGGCCGTGATCATAGAGCTTTTTAAACATATGACGAACAGCGTGCGAGCACTGCTCATCCATGCTAAAACGTAGACGTGACCAGTCACAAGAGCAGCCGATAGACTCAATTTGGGATAAAATGGTCTTTTGACTTTTTTCCTTCCAGTCCCAAACATGGTTGAGAAATTCTTCACGTTCAAATTCAACACGATGCTTGCCTACTGTTTGGAGAAGATGACGCTCAACGACCGTTTGTGTTGCGATTCCGGCGTGGTCTGTTCCTGGAAGCCAGAGCGTTTCAAATCCTGACATCTTCTTCCAGCGAATTAAGACATCTTGCAGAATGCTCATCAAAGCGTGGCCCATGTGAAGGGTGCCGGTAACATTTGGAGGTGGCAGCATCACGCAGTAGGCAGGTTTCTCCGATTTTGGATTTGCGTGGAAGATTTTACTCGTTTTCCACTCTGTACGCCACTTAGGTTCTACATCCTTGGCGTTATACGATGACGGAAGATCGCTCATACCTCTACTCTTCTTTTGGTTTCCCTGGGAGGGGAAGTATAGATGAAGCGTCCCTAAAATGTCAGCCCAATACAGTTTAGACCTTTGATTAATACTCTTGCGGTGAACGCGAGGCTCTGGAGAGATATTCTTCTCATGCCTTTCTTCTGGTAGTAACTATTATAGGTTTTTTGCTTTGCAATAAATAATTAAAATATGTAGATCTCAAAATTAACAGTAACAATTTAATGAAGGGTAAGAAGAATAGATGAAAAAAATTGTCGCAATTATTACAGGTGCATATTTCATATGCTGTCTCTTTTCGGCACCAGTGGAGGCTAATGAAACTCCAACATTTGCAGAAAAAGGGTCGAAGTCAAAGTCGAAATCAAAAGCGGAGATGTCTGGTTGCTGCTGTCCAACGCAAGGGCCCTGTGGGCCGTGTGGAGAGACTGGGCCTAAGGGTGGATTCCCCCCCATATATGCAACCTTTGTGCAACTCGAACAGGTTCCTGCAGATTCATCAGAGTGGATAACCGACACACTCATAACGCTTCCTCTTGAGAAGAAGCAGATAGCAAAAGGCATAATGCTCAATGCTACTACCAATACATTTACCCTTTCCAAGGGGGTATACAGTATTCACTTTCAGTTCAATATAGAGACGGCATCTAATGGATCGTTTGCAGCCATGAACTTTACAGAGATGTATCTGGATCTCAATGGAGGTACCACATCGATACCTTTGGATTGGGGTCTGGCGACCACAACAGAGCAATATTTTGCCGAGGGCAAGGCTGGTAAATTTTCTGGGTCCAGGATATTTACCGTCGCTGCAGATTCTGTAGTGAAGTTTATGTTAAAGCGAGAAAGTACAGATGGCATCCATATTAGCGCATATGATGATGATTATTATCCACACTCGATGGCGGCGGCTCCTGTTACTATCACGCTGCAAAAGGTTAATGATCTGTAACATCACAAGGGCATGAGCCCTTTGTGCAGAGAAAAGAGATTGGGAGAAGATGCTCTTCCGATCTCTTTTTTTATGTGCTTTGATTTTCTACTTTGTTGGCGACATTCATCTAAAACAAATCCGTTCGAGTTTTATTTTTATTGCTACAAATTATTTAAATACCGTAAGTATAAAAACAGATAGAAGCAATTAAATAAAAGGTTGGAGAGGATAGATGAAAAACTTTATTGCAATTGTTGTAAGCGCGTATTCCATATGCGGCTTTCTTTCGGCTCCAGTGGAGGCCAATGAAAATCCTGTATTTGTAGAAAAAGGATCAAAGTCAAAATCAAAATCAAAATCGAAAATTATTGTGACCGGTTCCTGCTGTGGAGTACCAGGACCTTGCGGGCCGTGCGGTGCACCAGGACCCAAGGGGGGATGTTCATCTGTGTATGCGACACTGATACAAGACGAGGTCTATCCAACACAGGAGTGGATAGATGATTTGGTGGTAACGGTTCCTCTTAATCAGCAGCAAGTAGCAAAGGGTACTACGCTCGATGCTGTTAATAACAGCTTTACCCTTCCCAAAGGTGTCTATTCCATTCATTTTCAGTTTTCTATGGAGCCAAGGCGTAGCGAAACAGACGACCTACAGCTTTTTGATATCTTCTTAGCCGTAAATAATGAAGGCAAAAGGGTTCCTTTGGATTGGACTGTGGCCCTCTATGGAGGGGGAGATTTTGCACCGGATCCTTTTGCTTGCTATTACGGGTCAAGGATTTTCTCTTTGGCGACAGACTCGGTTGTAAAATTACAGATGGCTCGCTGGAGCGGCTACGATATCAAATTTTCATTCCCTGATGATGGATTGACACCCGGATCGCCGCATAACAATCCCGTTAGCATCACAATTGAAAAGATTGACGAGGTCTAGATGCTTGGTTGCAATCGTGGCTTCAAAAAACCGGGAGGTTATTTTCCCGGTTTTTTTTATTTCTAAGATCAATGGTTTTGTTGGTTTTATATTGCGATAAATAGTTTAAACAATGTAGATCTCGAAACGGATAGAAACAATTAAATGAAGGGCGGAGAATAGATGAAAAAGTTTATTGCAATTATCATAAGTGCGTATTCCGTATGCGCGTTTCTTTCGGTACCCGTGGAGGCAAGTGAGACTCCTACATTTGTTGAAAAAGGGTCGAAATCAAAATCGAAGTCAAAGTCAGAAATAGTACTGTCTGACCATGATTGTGCAAAAGCAGGGCCCTGCGGGGAGACAGGACCAAAGGGAGATTTCAATCCCGTCTATGCGACATTGATACAAGAGACGGCTTCTCAAGGGTGGATAAACGATACCAACATAACTCTTCCCCTTAGTAAAAAGCAGGTGGCAGAGAGCGTTACACTCAACGCTACCAACAATAGCTTCACCCTGCCTAAGGGTGTCTATACCATTCACTTCCAATTTGCCATGGAGACCGGTGAGAGCTCGGTTGAAGCCCTTAGGTTTACAGATATATATCTAGATATCAACGGCAGCTCACAGATTCCTCTTGATTGGGTTGTGGCGTTAGATGAAGAAGGGCATATCCAATCCAATGATTGGGGGTACTTTTCTGGATCGAGAGCTTTTACTCTTACGGCCGACTCAACAGTTAAAGTTATGCTTGTACGGGAGGCAACAGGAGACGTCAAGTTTGTCTTTCCCGACGGTAGCCTCGCTCCCGATGTACTAAAGAATCATCCTGTGAGCATCTCACTGAAAAGAATTGACGAAGTGTAGAAAAAGGGCAGTAATATCTCAACCTTTTACGGTGACCAGGAGAAATTTTTCTCCTGGTCACTTTTTTATTAGGCGAAGGTAAACCGTCTCTTTTTTGGTGGGGTCTCATTCACATCGATAACTTTAACCCCTTTTTCGCGTAGCTGTAATATGATTTCGCGAGATTCTTCATCATCGACCAAAGGATTTCCCATCACAATGAGTTCTTGAAGTTTTTGCAGATTCAAGAGGGAGCGGGGAAGTGAAGACACCGCATTGAACGCAATATCGAGGTGGGTGAGTCCCGCGAATTCGCCAATATAATCGGGAAGAGAGAGAAGATTAGCATCTTGAATAAGAATTCTATCTATCCCCTCTTTGTGTTCTTGCAGAAAGCGAGGGATACAGAAAACCCTTGGGATAGTTATTTCCCCATCACGTATCTTTCCAAGTAGACTCATTGGAGAGACAGAAATCCTTCTTGTAATGGTCATCGAAAGCTGCTGATGCTGTTGGGAAAAAAGGCGTCGTGGTTTTACAATTTCCTGGGGCATGCTGTGGCGGGTCATTCCGAGAAGAATCGATAACGCGGAGGTCCTTTCGATCTCTTCGAATAGTTCTCGAATGGCGTCGGCATGTAAAGAGCCATCTCCATGAATAACACGAGCTAATCTCCTGGGATGTGGGTTTGAATTCACATAAAGCGTATGTAGTTGTGAGCACCGATTGAGTAGCTTTTGTCCAGGTATCTCAGGGGTATTGAAAAATGTGTCCCACAGCTCCCCAATTAGAAGACGGCCCTGGACTATTTGATCTTCTCGAGCTGTTTTTGTAGGCGCTGCCCTTTGCCATGAACGGTTTTTCGTTTCGCAGGGTGTGGTCAAGTCCGGGGCGGATGGATCGGATTGATGTTGGCCTACAGATGCTGGGCAGCTTGTGGAAGGGCGTAATGTGGCGCTGAAAAGAGGGGAGGTCATAATATAACTGTAACTCCCTTTCCACGAAGATCTGAAATAATTTCGCGTGACTGTGTGTCATCGCATAGAGGGTTGCCTGTGACGCTAAGTAATCGTAAATGGGGGAGATCTAAGAGGCCACGGGGTAAAGAGGGGACACAGTTGTGGGAAATATCGAGATGAATCATGTTTGTAAACTCTCCAACGTGGTGTGGAAGCTGGCGCAGTCCATTGTTTGTAAGAGAAAGAACCTTAACGTTATGAGGTAGGAGTTGCCTTGGAAGGCATGGTATGGCTTCTTTAGGTGTGACCGGTACACCATGCATGAGGTTTGCACAGATAAAGGTAGAAGCGGTTTCGGATGAAAGAAAATCTGCAACATCTTTTTCGGAGCTCATATCCGTAAGATCATCTGGAAAAAGTCGTCTAAGGGCAATTTTTTCTACAGCTTCCATTGTAGTCTTGATGACGATAGCATTTAAGTCATGAGGAGTAACTTTCAATGGGCGGAGTCTACCGGCAGAAGAAGCGCTCTCCACAATGCTAAGGAGAAAGTTAAACTCCTGTTCTAGCACCTGCAAGGGAACTGTTTTGGTATGGAAAAAAAGGTCCCACACCTCTCCAACCTGTTCGGCAATAGGGGCGGATGTTTCATTTTTAGGGGCAGGAGAAACTTCTACTGAGGCCGGTGCACTCACCGATTTGCGCAGCGGAGCGCTAAATAAAGGGGTCATTATAAAAAACCTTCTTGTTAAATTAAGATTGGTCGAAAAAGTGTAACACAGTTGAGAATTTAATACGCCAAATAAAAATATGTTTACAATTGAATTTGCGACAATTGGGATCTACACCATTTTCAAGGGATCGGTAGCTTCTATGAAGAGGTTTTCAGAGATTCCTTCACGAAGTGCGGCTTCTTTGAGGGTTATACCCTCTTTTGTTGCAAGGAGGGCAATGTCAGCAGCTTTATCATATCCAATCTCTTTGCTGAGGGCTGTTGCTAGCATAAGGGACTGCTCGAGAAGTTCTTGAATTCGATCTCTATTTGCCACGATTCCATGGACACAATTTTGAGAAAAAGATCGACAGACATCAGCGAGAAGGCGAATGGAATCTAGACAATTAAGAGCAATAACAGGTTTACAGGCGTTAAGCTCAAACTGTCCTTGGCTCGCTGCGAGGCTGATTGTGGTGTCATTACCGATAATCTGACAGGCAACTTGAACAGCTGCTTCACACTGGGTTGGGTTAACCTTACCTGGCATGATAGAAGAGCCGGGTTCATTAGCGGGGAGGGTGAGCTCTCCGAGACCACATCGAGGTCCTGATCCCATCAGACGAACATCATTGGCGATTTTAAGAAGAGCGCAGGCGGCACGTTTGAGAGCACCGGAGAGTTCAACGCAGGTGTCATGGGAGGCAATCGCTTCAAAGGAATTTTCAGCAGGGCGAAAGGGAAGCTGGTATTGCTCTGCGAGAGTTTTAATAACCTGCTCTTTAAAACCTGTGGGACAGTTTAGGCCTGTTCCAACTGCTGTTGCTCCAAGGGCTAGCTGTAGCAGTCTTGGCATTACAGCGTAGAGAGCATGAATCGCCCCTTCTATTTGAGCGGCATAACCTGAAAATTCTTGTCCTAATCGTATAGGGACAGCATCCATAATATGGGTTCTGCCAACCTTAATGATCTCATGAAAGGAGGAGGCTTTTTCATGGAGAGCGGCAAAAAGCTCATGGAGAGCGGGGATAAGGCGAGCTGTTACCGAATGGGCGCAGGCAAGATACATGGCCGTTGGAAAGACATCGTTGGAAGATTGCGATTTATTGACGTGGTCATTGGGGTGGATAGGGGACTTTGTTCCCCTTGGCTGACCACAACTTTCATTGGCTTTGTTGGCGATCACCTCGTTGACATTCATATTTGTTTGTGTGCCAGAGCCTGTCTGCCAGACGCTAAGAGGAAATTCTGCCGCTAGATCAGTTTCAGTGATAGCCTCTATGGCACCGAGGATACGCTCTTTTTTCTCTTCCTCTAAGGCCCCAAGATTCCCATTGGCGATAGCCGCTGCCTTTTTAATCGAAAGAAGTGCCTCGATGATCTCAAGCGGCATCTTTTGATTTCCAATACGGAAGTTTTGTAATGATCGCTCTGTTTGTGCTCCCCACAGCCTCTCGGAAGGCACCTGAATAGTGCCCAGTGAATCTTTCTCTTGTCTCATCTTTCCCATAGTACACATCATTGTTTTCGGTTGCGCTTGTGTGTACTATGGACGGCTAAATTATGACAAATTTTTTGTTACCAGCAGAACTCAAGCTCTTCTGCGCATCTGTGTTCTTCGTTCAATCTGGCGATCTAAGGAATGGATCAGCTTTTGAGCCTCAGTGAACATATCTGTTGCTATGATAGCACATCGAAGTTCAGAGAAGGCGAAGAAGTGGTCGGGAGCAGGGTTTCATGTGCATTTTTCAAAGATAGATGAAATGAGCTTGTTGATCTGTGTTTCTCTAACATTGACGCTTTCATGCATATTTCCGCGCATACTAAAATTTGATCCTGCGCTACTATGATTCTCTTTGTGAGGATAATTTAAGAAACCCAATAAATATAGTTTTCATAACATTATCTAGGTCGAGCTTTTGAAGTTTTGTCCATCTCCCCATCAGTGAAGAGCAAGTTTGATCTTCTAGGTTTGTAGATGGCTCTTGAATGGCTTTGGCGATCTCTGCTTTTTGCTCTTTGGTACATCTGTCTATATCTGTGAGTAGTTCCTGAAATTTAGGTGTGCGTTTTTGCAGAGCATGGACTGCATGCAGTCGGCAGAGGGCCTGAATATTTTCGTTTTTCATAACAGTTTCAGCAACCGTCTCTTGTATGAGGGGTTGAAAAAATGTTAGCAGCTCTTTTGATGAAAGAGGAGTGAAGATGTCTGGAAGTTTTTCATTTGCGATGTTTACGTAGTCGGTAAAGACAGCTTTTTTTTCGGGGGAACATGTTTCGAGATACTTTTTTACTGTCTCTTTCGCTTTGGTAATAGCAGGCTCATCGGTGGGAAGTAGCTTTACTAAAGCTGGACTGTTGAGAGCTGTTAATGGAATACCTGTAAAAATTCTTTGGGCTATCGGTGCAATTTTCCCAAGAAGTGGAGGCATGAGCTCTTCTTTAACGAGTTGATTAACCTTTCTTGAAAAATCCTCTGTATGTGGTGCTGCTGTGCTCATTACTTCCAAAAGTGCGTTGACTATGTCAGAGATGTAGTCAGAGGCGCTCGGTGCAGCTGGTCGAAGGAGATGCTCCATCTGTGACTTTGCTAAAATAGGACCTTCTGTTAAAGATTCTTTAGCATAAGGGGCACCACCTTGTACTGCGCTCATATATCTCCTCATTTGTTTTTGGAAGACTCTACCATTAATTCGATCTTTTTTCAATAAGAAAGAGGGTTTATGGTGCTACTAGCGCCATAAACCCTCTTCCCTTGGGGAGTCCGAGGGGCTCACCCCTCGGGCGGGGGTGAGGGGGCAGCAAGCCCCCTCTCTCCTAGATGATCAAAAGTGTGAATACAAAGACGAAGAGGGCGAAGGATTCGAGGATACCGACGGCGACGAAGCATTTCCCGAAGAGGGAGGGTTGCTTGAGGGTTGCTTGAATTCCTGTTGCTGCTACTTTACCTTGGAAGATGGACGAGCACATCATGGCAAGGCCGGAGATAAGGCCGATGGCAATGGCGGAGATGGGGGAGACAGTGCCGGCGTTGACTCTGTTAAAGAGAATCATCATGAGGATAAATCCGTATATGGACTGTGATGAGGGTGTGGCGGCAAGGCCTATGAATTTACCCTGCCCTTCTTCTGTTTTGGTCATGGCGGCGTGGGAGGCGGCACCGGCGATATAGCAGGCGATACAGCTTCCGATGGTTGGAAGTCCGAGGGCGAGTATGGGCCCAATCTGGGCGTACATTTGTGCGTCGTTCATGGTGGGTGCTCCTTAAGCGTTATTTTTGAAAGGTTTCGAGTTTGAATGGAGAAAACTGCTTTCCACCACCTTCGAAAGAGTAGTGGTACCATTCAAGAAAGTTTAAACGAAGTCCGTGGATAATTCCTCCGACGACAGACATGACGATATTGACGATATGGGAGATGGTTATGAGGGTGGCGGAGATAATAAAGGGGAGATGTCCTGAGAGTTCATTGGCCATGGTTCCAATCATACTGCCGGCGAGGGCGAGGGCGTAGATACGCAGGTAGGAGAGGATATCGCCGAATATTTGGACAACGGCTGTTAGTTCTGTGATGCCGGCAAGGCCTTTTGTGATGATGGAAGAGAGAAAGACAAAGAAGATACCGCCGCTCATGAGTTGTGCTCCTATGTGAGCGCACGTTTCAGGGTTGAAACTACCGAGGAAGAAGATAATGGAGGAGGCTTCGAGGTAGTGAGCGCAGTAGAGGTAGCCTCCGATGATTGCGACAATCCATCCAAGGTGGGAGATATTACGGCGTAGGTAGCGCAGCATGCTGATGATAATGTGAATGGTGCCGACAAGGACAGAAAGCTCCATAAGGAGGGAGTCCCGTAATTTCTGCGAAAGTGGGGGCATGCCTGGTGCTACCTCCTCGTAGAGAAAGTCGTTGAGAGATGTGGGAAGGGTTCCTGCGTGGTTCTGATGCCAGGTGCGCACATAGTCATCATTACGATTTTGCATATGGTAAAGACCTTTTTTCTCTATGAGATATGTCAGGGGAGAGTTAGAGCGAAGAGGATTAGTGGGGGAAAGCTGTATGGAGAAAAAAGAATGGGTACAGGCTCCCCAAAGAACGCACATGGTTCCAAGGATACCTGTGAGAACGACGGCTCGTTTGGCCCCTTTCGTGGTTGCTTTCTTTCGAAGGAGGAGGGCAGAGGCCAAAAAGACAAGGCCGTAACCGCCATCGTCTATGATCATGGCAAAAAAGATTGAAAAGAAAACCAGCACCCAGAGGGAGGGGTCTTTATCTGTACTCGATGGGGTATCGTAAATATCGACGAGATCTTCACCGATTTTGGCAATATGTTGATTTTCAAGATAGGTTGGAGGAACCTCATCGGGGGCAAGGGCTATCTCTTCAGAGAAGATTTGAACTGATGAGGCGAGCTCTTGAGTTTTTTCTATGTCTGTTTCAGGAACCCATGCCGTAATAGCAAAGAGGTGGTCATCGAGGGCATTATAGGCATCATCAGCTGCATGGTCTCGTTTTGTTTCGTTGAGTTGTTCGACAAGGCTTTGCTTGAGACTGGTGATATAGGCAGCTTTTCGTTTGAGTTCTGTTTCGAGGATCCCGATTTTTATCTGCATACGTTGGATTTTATCATCGAGCTCTTGAAGCTCTTGTGTGATTGCGATGACCTCGAGTCCCGGAGGAACTTCAATAGCCTCTTGGGTGAGGGAGACAAAGTACTCCCTATTGGGAGTGGAAGCAATTTTAATGAGGTGAGGACAGGTTTGTGCCATATTTTTTTTCTTCAGCGCTGTCCATAGCCGAAAGTGGAGAGGGGCTTGAGCTTCTATAGCTTTGATTTCCTTGAGGGGGATTTTCCCAATTGGGGAGATGAAATTGAAGAGTTCTTTTTGCGCTTTGAGTTCTACCTGTAACTCTTCGAGAGAATTCTTTTCGGAGATAACATGGCGAGCAAAGGCAATAGGGTCGGAGATAGAGACTCGTGGATTTTGTTGTACATCAAAGCCATGGAGAATTTTTATAGCGCGAACAACCTCCTGGAAGTCTGTGGAGAGAAGATCGTAGACAGAGATTTTAGTTTTAACAAATTGAACAAGGCCCGCCTGTTGGAAGGCATGCAGAAACTCCTCCTTTTTGGCCTGTGCTCCGAGAAAGAGTATCTTTTTTACATCAACTCTCATAGCACCGCCTCTCGAATTTTATTTCGCGCGAGGATTTTTTCTTTTGCCTTTTTAGCCTGGGATACTGCTGAGAGATCGAGATCTCCTAGGAATATTTTTATTGTTCTTATGTTTTTTAGGGCCTCAGGGATAAGAACTTTTTCGAAGAGGTTGACGCGAATGAATACCTCTTTGAGCTCGCGCTCTAAGATCTCTATACGTTTTTCGGCGATATGAACGTTTTCTTCAATAGCGCGGAAGGAGCGAACCTCTTCACTTAAGGGATCGAGCCAGGCGGGGGTGTCGTAGAGGTCATAGCTTTGAGGGGGGAACGTCAGTGACTCGAAGTGGGGAAGTTCAACGCCGGCGATATTTTCAAGGTTTTGTTGTAGCGTTCCCTCTTCCACAAGTTGTTCTGGCTCTACAACAGGAAAAAGACCGAGCAGGGGCGTTGACTGAGAGAGGCTTTCCCAGGCTTCTCGGGACTGATGGCGAAGTTTCTCGAGGTGAGAGTGAGCTTTGATAACTTCGCTTTGCAAGAGAGCCTTTCGAAGTTGCAGGGTGGGAAGATACCTTTCTAGTTGAAAAAGGCGTGTCTGCTGGTGGCGAAGCTCTTGTTTTGTAAACTTTATTTTCGCCATTACTCGATACCCTTTGGTGACCAGAACTTATCAAGGATAGCCTGTTTGATACCGACCTCTTCTTTGGTAAAGCAGGAGGAGAGAATCTCCCATCCTTTGTCGAGGGCCTGTTCAAGGGAGCAATTGACGTTAAGGTCCATCAGCTCACTTTCAAACATCTTTGTAAAGTGAAGGAGTTTTTCATCCCATCGTGAAAGCTTAAAGCCCATAGCGTGGCGCTCTATAGCTTTTTTAGATTCGGCATAGAGGCGTATCATGGCATTGGCAAGTTCCCCGTGATCTTCGCGGGTGACTTTACCGATGACAAGTTGCTTCAATCGAGAAAGAGATCCAAAGGGGTCGATTTTTCCGTCGTGGAGGTAGAACTGTCCCTCTGTGATGTAGCCGGTATTATCGGGAATGGGGTGGGTGACATCATCGCCTGGCATTGTTGTCACAGCAACGATTGTGATAGAGCCACTCCCTTCAATGGCAACTGCTTTTTCATAGCGAGAGGCCAGATCTGAGTAGAGAGAGCCGGGGTAGCCCCTATTGGAAGGGACCTGGTCCATGGTAATAGAGATTTCTCGTATGGCGTCGGCATAGGCTGTCATATCCGTGAGTAGGACGATGACGTTTTTATGCTCTAGGGCAAACTGCTCTGCACAGGCCAGGGCCATATCGGGTACAAGCAAACACTCAACTGTGGGGTCTGTTGCTCTGTGCACGAACATAACGGTTTTATTTTGCGATCCGGAGGACTCGGCATTGTCGACGAAAGCTTGGTATTCGGCGAAGGTAAGACCCATACCTCCGATGATAACAACATCTGCTGCTGCCTGGTTGGCAATGCGCATTAAAAGCTGATTGTAGGGCTCACCAGCAACGGAAAATATAGGAATTTTTTGGGATTTAACAAGGCAGTTGAAGACATCGATCATTGGGATGTTCGTACGCACCATCTCTGAGGGGATAACCCTTTTAATGGGATTAAAGGAAGGTCCTGCAATCTCAACAGCATTACCGAGGATATCGGCGCCACCGTCTATTGAGTCTCCGGCACCATTGAGGCGACGGCCAAGGAGGGTCTCTCCGTATGTTGCCTGTACTTGGCGACGTAAAAAGATGACTCTATCACCTGTCGAGATACCGCGAGTGCTTTGAAAGACTTGCAGTGTTGTTTTATCGCCATCGATCCGGAGGACTGAGGCGTACGCTTTTCTGCCGTCTGCCATTTCGATGCGGGCAAGTTCTCCAAGGCCGGCTTTGCTACTGCTTACGGTAACGAGGTTTCCTCGGATATCGTCGATTTTTTCATGGATCGTTCTCATTATAAGTATCCTACAGGTTGAGTAAGGCTTCAATTTCTGAAATGGCCTGCTGATAGCTTGCCACGCCAAATGGAAGATAATTAAGATTTTTCAACTTATGTTGTAGCGAGAGGAAAAAAGCGCGCGCTTCATCATGATTTTTAAAAACAAAAGAGTGGTCGAAAATAGTTCCCATCAGAGAGAGCATCTTCATCTGTCTTTCAATGGGGCAATAGGCATCTTCTTGATCAAAGGAGTTTTGCTGCAGGTAGCAAAAATCATACAGCTCGGATTTTAGGAGTGTGATCATATCCTCCAGCGATATCCCCCGCTCTCCGACAACTTCTGTTCTCTTTTTAATGTCATCTCCTCGACGAAGGAATGCTGACGCCTTTTTGACGATCTCCTCCCATTCGGGCATTTTTTCATTAAGCTCGATCGATGCTTGTGAGATGTATTTCGACCATGAAATAAGAGGATCGATAGCTGGATAGCACCTAGCATCAGAGCGCTCTCGAGAGAGCCCTAGAAAGGCACCGACGACAGCGAGTGTTGCCTGTGTTACAGGCTCTTCGAAGTTACCACCGGCAGGTGAGACAGAGCCCCCAATTGTAAGAGATCCCGTAGTTCCTCCTTCGGTGACAATTACTCCTGAGCGTTCATAGAAAGCAGCAATACGGGAGGCGAGGTAGGCTGGATACGCCTCTTCCCCTGGAATTTCTTCGAGGCGTCCTGACATCTCACGCATAGCTTGAGCCCATCTAGATGTTGAGTCTGCAAGAACGAGGACGTTGAGGCCCATCTGTCTATAGTATTCAGCAACGGTAACGCCGAGATAAACGGAAGCCTCACGGGCGGCCACTGGCATAGAGGAGGTATTGCAAATGATAACGGTTCTATTCATGAGAGATTCACCGGTATGGGGATCTACGAGATGGGGGAACTCACGAACGACTTCGACGACTTCTCCGGCACGTTCACCGCAGGCAACAACGATGACAATATCGACAGAGGAAAACTTTGCCAGGTGATGCTGAAGAACGGTTTTCCCGGCTCCAAATGGTCCTGGAGAGCAGAATGTCCCTCCTTTCAGAACTGGATACTGGGTATCGATAGTTCGAAGACCAGTATCCATCATCGTTGTGGGCTTAACAGAGATTCCGGAGATAAGTTGGTTCTTAATTGGCCAGCGTTGCAGCATGGTGAAAGCGTGCTCATTTCCATCTTCATCGACGGCCTTAGCTATAACTTCATCTACTGTGTAGTGACCCTGAGGGGCAATCCAGGTGAGAGTGTATTTTCCGTATAGGACAAATGGAACCATGATAAGATGTCGAAACCTGTTTTCGGTTACTGTTCCGAGTGTTTCTCCACGCTTAAGAGATTGTCTTTCTTCGGCTACGGGGGTGAACTCCCATTTTTTCTCTCTGTTCAAAGCTCCAGTGTGGAAGCCTCTAGGAAGAAAGAAGCCTGCCTTATTGGCGACTTCTTCGAGGGGGCTTTGAAGGCCATCATAGATATTGGAGAGAAGTCCGGGACCGAGTTCAGCTTCAAGAAGGTTTCCTGTGAATTCAACAGGTGTTTCTAGGGCGATTTCTCTTGTGTCTTCAAATACCTGTAATTTTGCCTCATTGCCGGTAATCTCAAGCACTTCAGCCTTAAGCTTTCCACTTGGAAGACTGACGTAGGCAACTTCACCTTGTCGAATGGTACGGTCAAAGATAACGCTGATTAAGTTTCCATATGCCCGCTTTACAAAGCCTGTAGAAGTGGGGGCTTTTTCGGTAATAGTCATCGTGTAGCCTTTGCAATTCGTTCTATGATGTTTAGATGAACAGGATCGTTGAGTTCAATTTGCGCTTCAACGATCCGTAATCTGATAAGATAAGAGAGGAAAAAATCTAGAGAAAAAGGTTTTGAATGTGCACAGAGGTTTTCTATGGCTTCGAATTTCCATTTAGAAAGTCCTTTTTCGAACTCTCTTGCCTCTTTCGGCCTGTTATTCCACAGGCTATAAAGGTCTGAATATGGTTCTGGCCATGTTTTGGTATTATCGATTTCAAAATCAAATGGTTGGTTGTTGATGGAAAAGGGCTTTCCCATTGCTTGTGCTCGTAGGTAGCCTGTGAGAAGGCGAAGGGTATGCTCGATCTGGAAGTAATTGTAGATAAACGAAGGAAAAGAGGGCGGAATCTCTTCGAGGAAAAAGCGAATGAGTTTATGAGCATTTTTTTGCCGGCTTTCCCTTGTTAGGTACCGAGAAAAAAAGGTATGAGCTCCTGGTAGGTCGAGGTCCTCTTCTTCTAATTTCTCTTGCAATTCTCGTCTGTTTAGCGATCCAAGAGCTGTCATTGGGGTTCCTAAGAGGTGTCGACAGGCATTTTCGATATCGAAAAAGGTATGTAGGAGATTGACAGATCTCATCTCGTGGATCGAGAGGTTAAGACCGGCAAAGAACATAACTTCATCTAGAGACATCTCGGGTGCCTTGTCGAAGTGTAAATCGGGAAGAAACGAGATCAGGAAATAGCGGCTACCCATTTCTTCTCCTACTCTGTGTACAAGAGCTTTCTAAAATCGGCTCTGAGGAAGCTTGCTATAAGATCGCGGACAGATTCTGGAGTAATCTCAACAGAGATATGTTTGTCGAGAACCTTGACAACGAGGCCATAAGAGTGGTTAGAAACCAAGAGGCCCTCTTTGGGAACGGCTTTTAAAGAGGCTTGAACAAGGTGCTGAGCAATCTGTTCTTTCGGAAGTTTTTTCCCAAGCCATACGCCAAGATTTCCTTCGAGGCCCTCTTTTTGCAAATTTTCGATGATAAGATCGAGTATATGTGCACTTCGGGCTTCATCGGAAAATTCCTTATCGAGAAGAGCTGTTAATTGGGGGGAGAAGAGCTCTTCTTCAATTCTTTGTCGAATAAGATCAAGGGTTTGGCGGGTAGCTTGTTCTAAAGCCGATGAGAAGGCCGCTTGCTTTGCTTCAATCTCTTTTTTGGTTTCGTGAATGAGGTTTTCTGCCTCTTTTTTTGCATGTTCCTTAATTTTGTTTGCCTCGAGTTCAGCCTCGAGTTTAATCTGCTCCGCCTCTTTCAGGGCCGGATCAAGAGTTTCATTACGGACGACTTGGCAAATAGCGGCTAGCCGTTCATCACTTGAAGCGTGTTGTTGCATATGGATATATCCTTAAAAGATCTGTATAATACTTGGTAAGAGAACAGATGATCGCTCTAATAGGGGGATTTTTTCAAGGGTATAGAGTCTTTTGCATACGTAGAGAGATGAGCAAAAATATTTTTACCCCCGATTGCGACCTATCTCTCACAAAGGTCGCAATCGGGGGTTTTGGGTAAATCCCAAAATAGGGAAAAGATGTTTCGCGTATATGGACAAAAGCCTTGTGGAGTTGTGGTCATTCACGGAGGTCCCTGTGCTCCGGGTGAGATGAAGGGTGTCGCTGAGCAGCTGCAACATATAGACGGTGTGTTGGAACCCTTTCTTATCCAAGATTCTCTTGAAAAACAGTGTGCATACCTTGAGCACCTTATCACAGAGAACTGCCATGTCCCTACCTGTATTGTCGGATGGTCGTGGGGGGCAATGTTTGGCTATCTGTTTGCTGCGCGCCGTCCTTCACTTGTCAAAAAACTAATCTTGGTAAGCAGCGGTGTTTTTGATTCCAAATATGCTGCGTCTATTCAAGGGACAAGAATGGCTCGGCTTAAAGGGGAGGATAAGAAGATATTTTCCCGTCTCTCTTCTCAACTTAAGGATCCAGAGTGCAAGGAGAAAGATGAGAGACTTCAAGAGCTTGCTCGTTTGTTCAACAAGATAGACTCTTATGATCCAATAAGCACACAGGAAGGGCATAAAAGCTGCTCCTATGAGCTTTTTTCTAAGGTGTGGCAGGAGACAGCTCAATTGCGTAGCAGCGGGGAACTTTTGCAAATGGGAACGAAGATTTCTTGTCCTGTTGTTTCAATTCATGGTGATTACGATCCCCATCCGATCGAGGGGATAGAGAGACCTCTTTCTTCGGTTTTAAAGGACTTTTCGTTTACTGTATTGCCACATTGTGGCCACCGCCCTTGGATGGAAAGAGAGGCTCGGGATCAGTTTTTATATATCTTACAAAAAGAGATATGTTAAACTATCTATTCGGGATAAAGGGGCCTTGGTTTTGAAAGTGCGGATGTTTATAATTTTGTTAGGTATCGGATAGGGAAATGAGCAGTCAGTTGCATGGTGTTGATAGAGAGGGAAGAGGGCTTGTCTCTCTCGAGAGAGTGAGTTATCTTCTTTTAGAGGCAACATCGGCTGTGACCTTCTGGGGACACAGAGTTGTTGTGGTACCTGGGTGCAGACGACGGGCATTGCTTGACGATGTTGCTTCGGTGCTCTGTGGAATGATTCCTGAGATTGAGCATATTGAAAGCAGAGAGGATCGCCTTCATAATTTCGAAAAATTTCTTAGTAGTATTGACAGGATAGAAGCTTTGTACACGCGCTGTGCTGAGCAGGTTCCAGGGGAAAATGTTATTACACAAATATGCTCTGAGTTTCGAGAAGGGTCTAGGGTAATGAGCCTGACAAATCTTGCATTGGCGAAAACCTCGGCCACTTTGGCGAAGGCCTTGTTAGTCGAAGATTTACGATAGAAAGAAACACAAAATAATATGTAAAGGAGAAAAAAATGAGCAGCGTGAGTAGTAGTTTGCACCGAATTGACGAACAACAAGGTACCCGGTACGGGTTACCGGAATTATATAATTCGCTTTCTGCCGCTAGCGTACATATAACACCTTCAGGAGATCGGCTTGTGACGATCTTTGGGCAATCACAAGGTATGCAACTTGATGATGTGTTGGATTTGTTGTGTCGGTCACTCTTGTTTAGTGAGAAGGCTGACAGAGATAGCCATGCGTATAAATGTGTTACAAGAGTGCGGGAGCTCTGTGAACAGAGCCTTCGACAGAGGGAAGCAACTTTTTCTTTAAAGAACATTTACCATTCCATACGAAAAATTTCGCAAAATGGAAAGAAAAAGGAGTTAGCAGCCAAAATTGATACGGTATGTTATTCGCCTATAGGACAGATACTTTCGGATAACACAGTGAGAGCCCTTCAGAACTTAAAGGAGTATATTTAAGAGAAAATGGAGCCGAGGGGAGTCGAACCCCTGACCTCAACAATGCGAATGTTGCGTTCTACCAAACTGAACTACGACCCCAAAGTGAAGAAGAAGATGGTACGAAGAGGTACTTTTTTTCGCTAGCTATTTGGTTTTGTTGTCTTTTTGATATGCCGCTTTCCAGCTACCGACCTGTTGAAAGGTAATTCCCAAGCCTGCTATTCGGCTTTGATCCATCTGTTCGAGGTCTTCGAGAACGTCTTTTATAAACTTTTTTTGATCGTTTGGAGGGATCTCATTTTTGCTAGTAGCTTCTATGAGGTCCATCATTTGCGATCCAACAAGTTCTTTAGAAATTACTTCTCTCGTGATCGCTCGGCGTTGTTGTCGATAACGAACTCGAATTTCATCGAAGCCCACGGCTTTTACGGTTGAATCATATGCTTTGCAGGTTCGTAAATAAGAAAAGACAAAAAGATCTGCTATTGGTCGGACATCTTGTAGCTCATAAAAGGCGATCATCGCCGACATGTAATCGTCTCTTCCGACGTCATTAAAAGAGAGGGGGACGAGATTTTCAATAATGAGCGGAATATTGGCGCTTAGTCGGGCTGTTCGTTTGTTTGCATCTGAGAATGCCTGCAAATAGCTAATATGGGCGAGTAAGAACAGGCTTTGTTCAAAACGATCTGTGATCCTAGAAGCCTTTTTTGTAATCTGTTCTAATTGGAGGTGCAGTTTTTGTGGATTATCATACGGGATATAGGTTGAGCCTGTGATGCGAACCCAGTGATCTCTTGGCTTACCTGCATATTTGGGTTCTACAAGACCATCTGACAGAAGGAAGTGGAGAGTGCAAATTGTTTGTTGGTCGATTTTCAATCTCGGGGCACTTTCTACAAGATAGCGGATAGCCTCTTTGTGATTGAGAATCATCACACCCTCTGCATCAACCTTGCCCTTTGCACTTGTTCCTGCAAGCACTAAGCGTTCGGTGTCTAATAGTGAATAGGTGTTTCCTTCGAGTCGTGACGAGTTGTAGGACAAGTCGATGAGGAGGCGATTAAAAATCTGATGAGCATAGGTACCCGCTGGGTCCATATTGCTCGCTCGAGTCCCTGCCTCGCGTAGTTGATTTCTCACATTTTCGGGGAGGTAAAAGCTCGAATTTGGTTGGTAGGAGTCGAACCATTCGCTGTTGTATGCAGTAGGGGAACGTTCGTAAAGCGGTTTTCTGACATATTCAACAGCAGCGAGACTTTCAGAACTGAAGCAACCCCGCCTATTTTTGTGCACGACCACAATTTTCTGCGTGACTTGATATTTCGTCGCCCGCTTTTGGCCCCTTTTCTCTAACAGACCCTCTTCTGAGAGCTCGTTGAGCCAGCGCCTAAGTGTGCGTTCCTTAACGTCACCTTCGAGCCTCCTGAGCAATTCTTTCAGGGTTATGGAGCCAGACTCTTGTTGTAGGTGCCGTAATACGGCCATTTTTTTCTCGTGATGCTTCATGTTTGGGGTCCACTTTTTCTAAATACGGCCAATTTTACCATAAATACGGCCATTTTTCAACAATTTTGGCCGTATTAAGCGAAGATACGGCCATTTTTTTTGTAATTTTCCGTCGAATACGCTCCGTCCTGTCGTGAGTCAAGTTTTTTTAAAGTTTATGCATTTGCCATTGCCTAGAATGTCGTGTGGAAGGCTATACTCGCCAATATCTGATTTTATTGATGCCGAGGGGGCAATGAGAATGGTGTTGTTGGAAAGTTTCGTGGATCGATTAGATTTTTCAAGGGAGATTGAGACAGTAGATCAATTACTTGAGAAAGCATCCCCAGGGGTTTCATTTTTGGGAGATCGAGCCATCACTGTTCCTGATATGGACGGATTTGTGTTGATCGACGTAATTGAAACACTGGTGAATGAGGCCGCAAAGCTGCGGGCGGCCCAAGATGACCTTTCTATGGTTGAAAGAGCCGCAGGATTGCGAATTCTTGAGAAAATAAAAAATTTCCACGCAGCATTAGACGGACCGATAGCCCGCCCATGTGAACATACTCCCAATCTTGAACGGCCCGATGGCGCTTCCATACCGAGCCCTGATTTCTTCTCATCCTCTGATTACTCAAACCTCTGCTTTCAAATGATGACCCCTGCGCGGTATGCACGTGAAAAAGCAGATCTTCCTGGAAAAATGAAGATTATTGAGCTTGATTCTAATAGTGGGCATCGGTATCGTGCTCTTCTTGTGTCCACAGCAGATATTTTCGAAAGAGCTCAACAAAAAAGTTCGTAGTTAACCCCTGGTTGTCAGCTATCTCTCACATAGGCCTAGGTGAAGGGAAAGAACTACATTTTCTTTTGCAGATAGTCTGTGTAGGAGATAGGTCACAATGAGGGTGAAAAAGCTCTTCGAGTTTTATCTGCTACAGGGCGGTACATAGGACAGAATCGGAAGACTAAAAGCTTAAGAGAGATGAAAGGAGCGAACTAAGCATGACTTCTTATAGAATTAACGAGCATTTTTCAGGGAGAGTATATGGTGGCTCTGCCCAGGATATGCTGTTGATAGATGACGATATCTCTGAAGAGACAAGAGGGTGGATTTTGAGTTGCAGAGTAGTAGAAAAGGAACAATATCTTAAAGAGCATCCTGAATGTGAAAAATTAATGTATTTTCTTATGGCAGAGATGGCTACCATTTTTAAAGAGCACGCATATGTGTGTCCTGTGGGGTATAGCGTTTGGGAAATTGCTTTAGATATGGTGTGTGAGGTTATCGAAGAGTATAACAAACAGGGAAGATGTATTTCTTTGAACATACAAAGAGAGCCGGGAATTTTATGTTCACGCAGGGCAGAAAAAGCTTTCAAACAAGCATCTGCGCACCTGCCCTAGTAGTGAGAGATTCATCATAGATGAAAAGTCGCTTTATTCTCGGGCCAAGAGAGGCCATGAGCTCATTGACAATAGTGCCCCCCGATTTTGCAAAGACCTCTGGGGAATGATATCGACCATGTTCATCTTCACCAAAGATATGAACCGTGTCACCGACGGCAACATCTTCAATAGAGGTAACGTCAACAATGGCAAAATCCATGCATACCTTGCCCACAATTGGAACAAGGTGACCCCGCACCTGAACGGCGGCTGTGTTGCTATACGCCCTGTGGAGTCCATCATGATAGCCCATGGGGATAACGGCAAGCTTGGCGTCGTGGTCCACAGTGTGCGTACCATTATATCCCACCAAATCACCTTTTTTAGCTGTTGAGAGACTTACAATGCGTGTTGAAAGAGAGAGAGCGGGCCGAAGTTTGACATGTGGGGAAAGAAGCAATCCAAATGGAGCAAGACCGATACGGACCATGTTGAACTGAGGAAGTTTGAGGCGAAGAGCTGCGGCAGAGTTACTCGCATGTCTGTACCTGGGGTGGATTCCCTCTGTTGAGAGAGTGTCGATGATAGTAGAAAGAGTTTTGGCTTGATCGAGGGTAAGAGCATCTTTTTTGGGATCTTCCGCAGAGGAAAAGTGGGTATAAATACCATTGAGTTCAAGTTCTGGAGCTTTTTCTATAGCATGAGCGAGTTGATATGCAAGAGATGGATGGCAGCCAAATCGCTTTAGACCAGTATCAACATTGAGGTGGACCCTTATGGTCACCCCTTCTTTTTGTGCAGCTCTTTGCGCTGCATGAACCTGTGAAAGAGTGCTAATTCCTATTTCAAGGTTATTAGTAGCTACCTTTTCCATCTCATATTCAGCCGCATGAATCACGAAAATACCTTGGCTCACACCTGCTAAACGAAGTTGTTCTCCCTCGTCTACGTGCGAAACACCCAACATAGTAATTCCTATAGAATAGAAAAAATCAGCCATGAGCACTGCATCAGTACCATAGGCAGACGCCTTAACCATGATCATAAGATGGGTTTTTTCAGGGAGAAAGAGGCGAATACGTTCGATATTCGTTCTGATCGCAGCAAGATTGATACGAATAGTTGTAAGAGGAAGCCCTTCAGTCTCTTTAAGCAACCATTTGATAGGAAGTTTGTGAGTTCCTTTAAAAATAATGGTGTCGTCTTCACGAGCACTTTCCTGAGCGGCCGTAACCGCCTTCTCCTTTCGTTCGAATGAAAGGATAGAAAGAGGTTCGTGTGTCTGTTTCTGAAGAGTTTGAGCAAACGATTGTGGCCAGGCAAAGAGCGTAGAAATATCATGACGATTAGCGCAGGTAACAATCTCTTTTGCATGCTTTGAAAATTCGGCGTTACCCCCAATGACCAGCGCTCTTTTCCCTTTGCCTTTGGTAATCTCAGAAAGGGAGGCGTCGAGAGTAAGAGGTGTGTGACAGTAGGTACTGTTAATAAAGGTCGTTCCCTTTTTATTTTTCCATACTTCTGTTCGCATCAGATCTGGAATATATGAAGAAAGTGCTTGAGAGGTTGTGGAAGAGGAGAGTCCTAACTTCCACGCCGCTTGAACACCAAGGATAAGGAGGTTTTGTAGGTAGGCGTGTTCCGTTGGTAGGGAGATGGTTGTCTTTTTGTTGTCTGGAAAGGTGCAGCAAAGGTTTCTTTCTTGTCCGTCATTGGCGATAGATTCTATCCAAGGGAGGTTCTCTGATTTTTTATTCCAGGCGTACCATGGAACTTGAAGGCACGAGAGGTCAACATGAGGGTGATCTTCAACAAGAGCGAATCCAGAAAGTGGCAGGAGGCAAAGGAGCTCTAGGATCTCTTGCACAACTGTCTGTCCTGCTTTTTCAGTCGAAAAGCTTCGATTATAGAAATTAGTTACGAGGGCAATGTCTGGCTGAGCCATAGAGACAAGTCTTTCCATCTCACCCGATTCAGTTGCTGCCATCTCAATGAAAGCGAGGGTGCTTTTTTTAGGGATGCTGAGAAGACCTAAAGGGACGCCGAGTTGGCTGTTGTAACTTTCAGGGCTTGTGTAGGCCTTGGTTCCAAATAGGTGTCCCAGAAGATCTTTAAGCATTGTTTTCCCGCAGCTTCCAACTACTGCTATAAGACAGAGCGACAGGCTTTGACGATACTTTTTGGCAAGATCCTGGAGAGCATATAGGCAGCAAGGAACACGGATAAGCTTTTTAGGATCAACATCGGATGGGATGGTCCAGTTTTCATTGACAATAGCAAAACAGGCTCCTGCGTCTAACGCGGATTTGACATAGTGGTGGCCGTCATCACGAGAACCTTTAAGGGCAATAAAGAGCGTGTTTGGAGAGGATATTGATCTTGAATCTATAGAGACACAGTCGATGGAGACAGAAGGAGCATGCTGGCTTTTGAAAAGAGGCCAGGAAGCTAGATCAAAACTCTCCATATAGTGCTCACGAAAGTGATGCCATACGGCGGCGTGATATAAAAAAGGCAAAAGCCCAAGGAAGAAGGAGGATGGGCGTCGGAAGGCAGATTGGGGCGCGAGTAAGAACAACAAAGGCGTGGACGATGATCATGAAGCTAAATAAAATTGCAAGAGAGAAAAAGAGAAGAAGCGCTTGAGGAAGCCTTTTTTCGAAACGTAGACATAGGGGAGCAGGAATGAGAAAGGCGAGAATAGCGAGAAAGGAATAGAGAATTTTCAGGTACAAGTAGGTGGAGGATTCAAGAGCTCTTTCTGATTGAGAAGAACCAAAGCGAGGAACGAGATAGGCGAGCTGCAAGATAGAGAGTTCTTTAGGATTTGCCGTGGCCATCTGAATCTCTTTTTTTGAAAGAACGAGCTCAGGAAGTTCACAACGATCATAAGAGGTTGTTTTTTGCATCCTCCCTCTAGTGTTTCTTTCAATGACATCGATATGAAAGCCCTCTGGAGGTCGGTCTGGAAAATAAGCAAGATTTTCAATATGAAAAACAGAGTCTGTCGAACGTACCCAGAAAACATCGTTGAGCTGCTGAAGAGTTTTGTTGTGGCGGGCAAAAAAGAGGCGAGATCCATCTTTACCCAAGACAATACCGAGCTGAGCTGAGCTATCAGGAGGTTTTTTCCGTCCGAAATCAGATTCAGTTATCTTGTGGTGGTAGTGAACAGCTTTTGGGTATATATATTGCGTGTTTAATAAAAGAATAAGAGAGCAGATAGTGGAAACAGCAAAAAAAGGCCGAGCGATAGATCGCAAAGAAAGACCTGCATTTAAGAGAGGAATAAGTTCGTTATTTCGTACACGTCGGGAAAGTACTATTGCCGTTGAGCAAGCGATAGAAAAGGGTAGAAGTTCGTTGAGGCGATAGCTGAGCGTACAAAGATAGTAAAGCCCCCAAGTGCTCCATTTTGTTGAAGGGTCGACAACATCCTTGATATGAGAGAGAAGATCAGCGACGATAAAAAGCGAAAAGCAGAGCACCGATAGAAAAAGGACGAAGCAGAGGAATCGGGTGAAAAAATATCGATACCAAAAAGGGCGGGTCATCTGCTACTCCATACCAAGTTCGAGCTTGTTTTTACGTCTATATGCATAGACAATCAAAAAGAGATGTACGAGAAGATAGAAGGCGATTGCAGCAGCAGCCTTTTCATCTAATTTTTTCCCAGCAAGATAACAGGCGATGAAAAGGGCAAAACAAAACAGGGGACGTATCAGTGCGATCAGGCGTCGAGAAGTGCGATGGTTTCTAATACCAGAGACAGCACCAATAAGATACAGGGAGATAACGGCAAGGGAAAGGGAGAGCCGTCGAAATGGTTCGGATGTAAACTTCTGGATGAGGGTGGCTGTTTTTTTTGTATTTAGCCCTTTGTAGAGGCGAGCAGACATTTCCTGTCGAAGATGTTGTCTTTTGGCTCGTACAACAGCCAGAGGCATATATTCTGGAGAGATACTCCATGTCTTTTTTTGTGCTAGCTCGTGGACCTGTCCTATGGGGGTTTTTTTCTTGTCAGCATTTTCAACAAGCAGTGAACCGAAGGCTTTTGTGGCTGACGAGGGAGGGTTTGACGAGAGGAGCGTCATATAATTTCCATGGAGGCAATTGCGTTTGGCATGAGCCTGTTTGATAATTATAAGGGAGAGGCGATCGTTTTTCCTGGAGGGTAGACAAAAGAGTAAGTCTTTTGCATTTTGGCCTGTTCGAAGAGAGCCTGTAAGCTCCATGGCGACACCATGTTTGAAAAAGTAGCGACTATTTTGAATGAAGGTGAGAGGTTCGTCTTCTCGCACATCGAATTCGAGTTTCTTGGTGGCAAGTCGACTTTTTGCAGAAACATCAAAGAGTCCCCACATCATAACAATAGCCATGAGGGTCGTGAAGAATGTAAGCGGTGTGAGAAGAGACTGTACACTATAGCCCGTACTTCGGAGTGCTGTGAGTTCTCCGGAAGAACTCATGTTTGAAAAGAGCGTGAAGCCCGCAACAAGAGAAGCAAGAGGAATTGCTATTTGGAGCATGTAGGGGATCTGATATAAGATAAAAGCGACAATCTTTGTCACCGGCGCACCAAGGGCAATGAAATGGGCGACATCTTCTAGTCGAGTCGATAAAAAAAGAGTAACAATACCAAAAAGACAGATAGCGACGATTTTGGTGTACTCTCTGAGCAGATACCTCCAGACAATTGGTGGGGTCAACATTGAAAAAATAGATTTCATGACAGGTGATCAGTTCTCGGTTTTTTCTAAAGTTACGCTCTTGTTGCCAGAGAAACCTCCAATTAGAGATAATTTCATACCAAAGGCTTTTGACAACAACAGAGATAGTATACGCTGATTTGAAGTTTTTAACCCAGTGTCTACCTCTCTTCGGCACGGGTTTTTTTCAGTAGAGCAGATACACGTACCATAATGGGTTGGTGGCTCGACAGCCGCATGGATGTTGGAGATAGGCAGATACCTCGATTTTTAGGAGTGGTGTGGGGCAAGCAGAGATTGAAAAAACCATTTTTTCCTTTTTAGAGGAGAATGTGCCCGTGGGCCAATGGCTGCTCGTTGGCTATTCAGGAGGTCTTGACTCAACAGCGCTGCTAAAGGGATTAACAGCCATTTCTCAGTGGCCGATTCATGTTGTTCATGTTAATCATGGATGGCGGGAAGAAAGTGGAAAAGAGGCAAGAGAAATAGAGGGCCAGGTTCGCTCCTTGGGACTTGCGTTTTCCTGTGTGCAATTATCCCCACCACCAGAGGATGTGAATCTTGAAGAATGGAGTCGCAATGAACGCTATCGCGCTTTTCTCGAGATTGGGAAAAAGATTGGAACGAAAAGACTTATCGTTGCCCATCAGGCAGACGACCAGATAGAGGTAGTGTGTAAAAGGTTTTTAGAAGGTGCATCAATAACAAAATTTTGTGGAATGCGCCCCGTTGAAGAGCTTTTTGGTTTGCAAATTCTGCGCCCACTGCTTTCTGTCAGACGGTGCGAGCTTCAGAAGTTTTTAGGGACAACCCATTATATAGATGATCCTACCAATAGAGATCGCTCCTTTTTGAGGGCGCGAATGAGAGAGGAGATTTTTCCTTTTCTCTCTCGCTCTTTTGGCAAAAACGTCATGAGTTCCATCCACAGGGTTTCAAAAGAAGCGGCACTTCTTGAGCAGTTTGCTCATGAGAAGATGGACGAGATTTGTGAGTGTTTCCCGGTTAAGGGAGGAGTGATCGCCCTTTTAGAGGAAACTGTTCACCCTTTCATTGCAGGTGTTCTTATCGATACTCTCTCTCGAGAGGCTAAAATACCCGCGTTGAGTCGTCAGCAGCGAGATTTAGTTGTGCAGACTCTGTGCTATGATGGCTGTAAGAGGGCTCTGCACACGGGAGGTGGAGTGGTGTTTGTCGAACGGCAAGCAGTGATCGCCTTGTCCAAACAGATGGAGAGAACTGGGAAAACAGTATGTGAGGGTCGCCAAGGGGAAACCACGGTTGGATCATGGTCTGTTCAATGGTCTGAGGTAGAGGATGGAAAAAAACAGGGGGGAGGATGGCAAGCTCTTTTTCAGGGTGAAGAGCAGCGCTTTTATATTCCCAAGGGCTCTTTCCTTATCAGGTCTTCGAATGAGAAGCTTTTGAGAAAGGTAAGAAGAAAAGGAGTTCCTATCTCCTTGCGCCCTTATGTTCCTTGTATAGTTCAGGGCTTTGAGCTTGTTGTCGATCCGCTAAGCGGGTATAATGGTCCCATGGATTTTCCTTGTACTGAAATCAGAGTGAAATTGATCTGAGATGTAGGTGACGGGGTATCGTCGGTAGATAGGTTTGGGTTTTAGTAGCGCGAATTAGAGAGGAATGCTAGGATCGCGAAAATGGGGGCGGGGAATCTCTTTTCTCTACTGCTCGATTGATTTTGATTTTTTGGAATGTTGAGTCAGCTGTCCTGTAGTGACAGTTTTGGTCAAATCACGCAAAGGTGCACATGGATAACGAAGGAAAGCAGCCGGAGAAAAAAAAACGGGTAGGGAACTCGTTTTTTATAGCATTGGTAGGGATGTTGTTTGTGCTGATGCTACTTCAAAATCTATATGGAACAAAAGCTGCTCGAGTCTCTTTCAGCTACCAGCTCGAACATCTGGTCAATTTAGATCTTATTCAACCTGAAGACTCCAGGAAGACAGCGACAGCTAGTAATCTTGTTACCTTTTCAGGCCGATTTCGTGAGATGAAAACAGCCGCTGGAAAGCAGCATTTTCAATACCTTGGCCATATTGAGGAACAAAATAACCTTCAGTTAGAGATGATTCGTCTTGAACAGGAGATGGTTCAGCTACGCTCTCGCGTTATTAATGCGGCCAAACTTTTCTTAGGTGTCTCCGGGATGGCTCCGACATCTGGGCGATATAGTGTCATCAGCGATTTTTATGATACTCCCGATCGGCAGAATCATGCCATTATTCGAGACCTTCCCGATCTCACCTCCCCCAACTTTTTATCGCTGAAAAGGACGTTTGAAGAGGATCGCGGAGGTGACGGTCAAACGACAATTTCTTCCCTCACTTCAATGCAAGCAATTGTGGCGAGTCTGCGTTCACCACTATTGGGCATTGGAAACGAAGAGATGAAAAAGGCACTACGCCAAATCGATCTTTCTGTGCAAGAGGCGGCGGCACCCGGGGTTGAGCAAGCGCGTCGCTTGGAAGCTTTGCGTACGTCTATTACTGCCGTTGGCTCAATAATTCGGCGTCTCGATCAGGTTGAGGGGCATGTGAGGCTTAGAGAGCTCCGCAGTGTCAGAGAGTATCTTTCGTCCTTGACACAGTATGAAACCCTTGCCAAGAAGATAGAAGAGAATGGGATGCGGCTGGAAAGGGCCCTCGCTGGTGTTTCTGATTTTGTCTGGTACTTCAATAATGAAGAGCTTTCATCGAGGGTATTGGCACAAGAGCCACCGGAGATGTTTCACCAATGGTTTATCTCTGCAAAGGAGGAGTGGAAAAACTTCGAAATAAATAAGGGTGCTGCTTTCAAAGCACCAGACCAACCTCTGAACAAGGTTTTGGAAAAAACATTCAAGAGTGAAGAGGTTCCTGCAAATTATCTTGGTTATCTTTTAAGTCTTGCGCCTCTCCTTTTAATCCTGTTTTTACTCTACCTCGCTTTTTCTAGACAGGTGAAGGGGATGGGAGGAGGAAATCCAATGGACTTTAGCCGATCTCCGGCAAAGCTTTCTCCCAAAGGATCAAATCCTATTACGTTCAAAGATGTTGCTGGTATTGATGAGGCCCTTGAAGAGCTTCAAGAGATTGTCGAATATTTAAAAAACCCTCAAAAGTTTACCTCTTTGGGTGGAAAAATCCCCAAGGGGGTGCTGTGTATAGGACCGCCAGGAACGGGAAAAACACTTGTTGCAAAAGCTGTTGCTGGAGAGGCTGATTGTCCCTTTTTCTCAATATCAGGTTCTGATTTTGTTGAGATGTTTGTTGGTGTTGGTGCAAGCCGGATCAGAAAGATGTTTGAGGAAGCCAAGAAAAATGCGCCATGTATCATCTTTATGGATGAGATTGATGCTGTGGGACGACATCGTGGTGCTGGTGTTGGCGGTGGTCATGATGAAAGGGAACAAACGCTTAATCAGCTGCTTGTTGAGATGGATGGATTTGAGACTAATGAAGGGATCATTATCATCGCAGCGACAAATAGGCCTGATGTTCTTGATAAAGCCCTCCTTCGACCAGGTCGTTTTGATAGGCAGGTGATGATTTCGTTACCTGATATCAAGGGAAGATTCGAGATACTGAAAGTTCATGCTGAAAAGATTAAACTTGAAGAGTCTGTAGATTTGATGATTCTTGCTAAGGGCACCCCCGGTTGTTCTGGTGCTGATCTTGCCAATATCCTCAATGAATCGGCCCTTTTGGCGGCTCGTCGTGGGCGTAGTGCTATTACAATGGACGAGATTTATGCGGCTCGAGACAAAGTATTATACGGAAAGGAGCGTAGAAATCTTGAGGTAGATAAGCAGGAAAAAGAGTCGACAGCGTATCACGAGTCTGGCCATGCCCTTGTTGGTGTTTTGCTAGAACATGTGGATCCTGTCGACAAGGTGACGATTATTCCTCGTGGCTTTTCACTAGGATCGACCTTCTTTCTACCGAAGAAAAATCGTGTGACTCACTGGAAGAGAGAGCTGATCGATGAGCTTTCTGTTCTCATGGGTGGACGTGCTGCTGAAGAGGTATTTGTCCACGACATTTCAAATGGCGCAAAAAATGATATCGAAAGAGCCACTCACATTGCCAGGAGCATGGTTTGTGAGTGGGGGATGAGCGATGAACTTGGAACTGTTGTCTATGATGAGCGTTCTGAAAATGGGCAGTATTTAGGTATGGGCAACTACAAGGAGAAGCTTTACTCTGAGATAACTGCTGAAGAGATCGATAAAGAGGTTCGTCAAATTCTGGATACGGCATATGAGCGGTCTAAAAAACTTGTTACTGACAACAAGGACAAGATCGAATTGATGACTCAGATGCTTATTGAGTTTGAAACACTCGATGCTGAAGATATTGAGAAGATTGTAAAGGGCGAGTGGGATGCAGAAGAGAAGCGTTACAAACTCAAAGAGATGTTGGATAAGGCTAAAAAAATACCACCCCCACCACCAGAGGAAGCATTACAAGAAGAGCCTCTGGTTGATGAACCTAAGCCTCCTCTGGTTCCTAGTCAGGGCGAGGGAATCGGGTAGTACCTAAAACAAAAAAAACCCAGGAAGGAAAGTCCTTCCTGGGTTTTTTTTTATGCTTGGGGTGCGGCAGTCTTAAGGAGTGCTCTGTGCGAGAGCTTGAGTTGACCGCGATCATTGATATCGAGAAGGGTGACTTCAAAATCGTCACCGACCTTGATGCCTTTTTCTTTCGCATAGGCGCCAAGATCTTCGATGCGCATGTTGTCAATTTCAGAGATGTGACATAGGCCCTCTTTACCGGGGAGAATTTCAACAAAAAAGCCAAACTGTACAATCGAGGCTATTTTCCCTTGGTAGGTTTTTCCTATTTCAGCGTCGGCTGTTAGGCCATGAATGATTGCTTTTGCCTGTTCAAGAGCTTCACCACTTTGAGCTGCCAGGTTGATAACACCGTCATCATTGATGTCGATCTCAACTCCCGTCTCGTCGATGATGGCACGAATTTGTTTTCCACCGGGACCGATGACGGTGCCTATCTTGCTCGGTTTCACACAGATGCTTTCAATACGTGGAGCATATGGCGACATCTCGCTTGGTTTTGGGCATGACTCAAGCATCTTGTTGAGAATATGAATACGCCCCTCTTTTGCTTGGGCCAGGGCCTGTTTCATGATCTCAACGGTAATACCGCCCACTTTGATATCCATCTGAAAGGCGGTGATCCCTTCGTGGTTTCCAGTGATCTTGAAGTCCATGTCGCCGAGATGATCTTCAATGCCAAGGATATCGGAAAGAACGACGAAGTCATCGCCTTCTACTAGAAGTCCCATGGCAATACCGGATACTGGTCGCTCGATAGGAACGCCAGCTGCCATCATAGCCAAACAGCCGCCGCATACAGAGGCCATAGAAGAAGAGCCATTACAGGCTGTGATGTTAGATTCTAGTCGGATGGTGTATGGGAACTGCTCATGAGGAGGCAGAGATGCCATAAGTGCTCTTTCTGCAAGCTTACCATGGCCAACTTCTCTTCGTCCTGGAGGTCCTATACGGCCAACTTCGCCGACAGAAAAGGGGGGGAAGAAGTATTGCATGTAGAAGCGCTGATTTCCTTCACCATGAAGATCTTCAAAGCGTTGAGCCATTTGCTGTCCACCCAAAACACAGACGGCAAGAGATTGGGTCTCTCCTCGGGTAAAGAGGGAGGAGCCATGAGCTCTGGGGAGTAAGTTTTGCTCCACGCTGATGGGGCGAACTTGTGTTGGATCCCTCCCATCCCATCGTGTTTTTGTTTCGAAGATTTTTTTCCTCATGAACGAAGAGGTCACATTTTGGAGAGCATCTTTGACATCGAGTTCGCCATACGCATTTTCTTTTGTTTCGTCAGTCAGCTCTTTAACAATAGCTTCAGTACCCATGCTCAGCGCCTGTTCGCGCGCTTTCTTCTCATGGATTGCCCAGGCGTCGTTAAGCATTGGAAGGGCCATCTTTTCAACGACAGGGATGAGCGTTTCGTCGACGGGCTTAATAGTGTCGAGCTTCTTAGGTTTTCCAATCCCATCTTGCCAGTTTTGGAGGCAGTGGCAGATCTCTTGGATAGCCTTATGCCCATGATCGATAGCTTCTTGAACCTGCTCTTCTGTTAGGAATTTACATTGGCCTTCGATCATGAGGACAGCATCGTCGGTACCTGCAAGTACAAGGTCAAGGGAGGATTCTTTGAGCTCTTCGGTTGTTGGGTTTATGACGAACGAATCGTCGATACGTCCGACGCGAACGGCGCCAATAGGTTTAACAAGTGGAATATCAGAGAGACATAGTGCTGCCGATGAAGCGCAGATAGCGAGAACATCGGGACAATTTTCTCCATCATATGAAAGCACATATGAAAGGAGTTGAATCTCGTGGCAGTATCCCTTTTGAATCATTGGTCGTACCGGGCGATCGATCAGTCGACAGGTGAGGATCTCTGTCTCTTTTGGCCGTCCCTCTCTTTTGATGAAACCAGCGGCCGTTTTCCCAACAGAAGAGAACTTTTCTTGGTAGTCGACCCTAAGGGGAAGGAAGTTCACCCCTTCTAAGGGAGCGCTGCTTGAACAGGCTGTCGATAAGATCATAGTATCGCCGCAGCGAAGGACAACAGATCCGTTAGCTTGCTGAGCGATTTTTCCAGTTTCGAATGAGATGGTCTTTCCGTTAATGGTGACAGATGTTTGTTTTATGTTCATGTATTTCTCCGATTGCCGTGTAACATGTTGTTGTGCGAATTACTGTGAATACACGTGGGATTTTTAGAAAGGGTTTTTTGTGAGGTGTTCACAAAAGGAAAAATCCAACACGGGTTTTTCCGAAAGAGGAAAAACCACATGTTGGATGTGTAGGATAAAACCAAAGGGAACAAACAGAAAAGTCGCTTATCGACGCAGATTGAGTTTTGCAATGAGGGCCTGGTATCTCTTTGTGTCTGTTGAATTCAAATAATCAAGCAGTCGGCGTCTTTGACCGACAAGTTTTAATAGGGCAAGGCGAGAGCCGAAGTCCTTGGGACTTCTTTTCAAATGCTCAGTAAGGTCAGCAATTCTTTCTGTCAAAATAGCAATCTGAACATCAGCAGAGCCGGTATCTTTTTCGTGAAGCTGAAACTTCTTTGTAATTTCTTCTTTTGTACCCTTATCGAGCGACATCTATAAAAAGTCTCCATACAAGCGAGCTGAACGTGAGCGCTTAAATCCAAAGCGCGCTACCCAGCGCATAATTTAGAATGAGAAGCAATACAGTTGGATGTAAGTGTAGCACAGATTGTAGTTATTGTTCAAGGGGATAGACATTCCTATCCCCTTGAAGGTTCGTAAACTAGCTATCCAAAGAGCTCTGAAAAGCATTCAATTTCATGCGCAAGAGGCGATGCATTTCGAAAAGACGCTCACGATTCGTGGGAGTTGCGCATGCGTTGATGGCCTGTTTGATTATCACCTGACACCGCATGAGGGTACTTTGAGTTCTCCCTATTAGATCAGCAGAGTCTTGAGGGACCATTGAGAGTTGGAGAGCTAGATTATCGACGAAAGACGCAAAAGATGCGTGCGTTAGTATCTGTATGATTGACTCTTCCGATAAGCAGGAAGCATTTTCAGGAATAATACTTTGCAATTTGCGTAATAGAGTTAGTGCACCGTCAAAGCTCGTATTTCCTGATGAAACGTCGCGGTCGAGTTCTTGTTCTTTAACCGTAACGAGGGAGAAGAGCTCTCCTAGAGTTTTTTGCAGCAAGGGAAGCTCTGTCTGTGCCCCATTGGGTCGTAGTGAGAGGTTGCTATAGACTTTTCGTAGCTTTTCCATAGTTTGGTGGAAAAGGGGGGTCTGTTTTTTTTGCTCTTCCGTGAGCCTGTCCGAGGTAAGCAAAGCTCCTTCAAGAAGTTTATCGTTGTTTTTATATGGACCGGAAATGGCGATTAGTAAAGATGCGTAGTAATGGATAAAGGATTGTGCGGGGTTCTGACTTTTGAGTATGTTGCCGTGCTGTTCTTCACGATCAAAGGTGGCGCTACGAAGGCGACTCCGGGTCTCTTCTTCAGGAAATGTGGAAATCTGGGCTAGTATTTCATCGAGAACGTTTTTTTGGCGAAGCCTTCTGGCGATATCTTGACTACTTTCCATAGAAAGTATTTCAGATATTCGTTCTTCGAGCTTCCCCCTTGCCGCGATGACTACGTTTTGCGCCTCTTCAAGTAAAAGAAAACGTTCTTCTCCGGCATTAAACATAGCCATGAGTTCGGGGGGTAGTTGGGTCTCTTGACCAAAAATTTCACTGGGAAACAAAGTGGCCATTTGAACGTTGATATTTTTTTCAATGCTCAAGAAATCAGCTCTGTGAGCGTAGTAGCTGTTAACATCTTTGGTTACTACAAACGATTGAAGCGTTTTTTTCATCAGATCGAGATACGTTGTTTCTCCTAAGAATATTTCTGAGAGGGTTCTCAAAGTGCTTTTCAGATCGAGACACGTTTTTTCATCCAGGGGCATTTCTAGAACGGTTTTCAGGGTGTTTTTTTGCAACCAATTAGATACTAAAGATGCGAGAAAGGGGGATTTTTCGGATAACCATAGGTATCCAGGCAGTAGGTTATGGGCGAATTGTTTGTGCTGTTCAGGGGAGGCGTCTAGTGAGACTACTGTCAGAAGGGACTGTTGGAGGTTGAATTTTTTGGCGAGATAGAGAAGGATCATGAAAGGAACAATGGTATCTTCTTGGAGTGCCCTTTTAAGCTCATTTCCATCCGCTGAAAAATCCACCGATATTCGTTCGCTTAGTTGTGGTAGCTGTTCTATGAGCGCATTGTGCCTTTCTATCCCAAGAAATGCTTCGATGCAAAGGGGGCAGAAAATGTTGTGTACCGTCGGCAATGGCTGGGTTGTTCGGGTACCCAAAAGAAGGGATGCGTCCTCATCTGATGATAGAATTTTTTGTGCTAGCGTCTCTTTTTTTTGTGTTAGTAGTTTGTTCTGAGAAACTAATCTGCCTAAGTCCAAAAAACTTTCCTGCATTTTCCGTGGATCTGAGTTGACCAACGATGAGATTTCAAGAAACTGAGTAAGAAGGTTGTAAGCCTCCCGCCACGAAGGATTTTTGCACACGGCTATATTTCTTCGAAGAACGACGATTTTTTGGTCAACGGAAGAGATCGGAGTTGTTTTTTTTGCGACAAATGTAGTTGCGAGAGTCTGAAGGCGATCGGGGACGTTATCTCCTAATCGCATGAGGCATTTTTGAACCAGTACTCTATCAGTCTCACCACCGACAGTATCGAGAAGGAGAGATTTTTCAATGAACAGGAGCGCCTTGTCACTTGCCTTTCCTTCAGAATCGAGCGAAACTGCAGCTGCAGTTTCGAGAGAGGAGATCCTAATTGAAGAAATCCTTTTTTCGATGAGTGCATTAAAAAATTTCAGCTTCTCTTCAATAATTTTGCATGCCAAGCGTGAATATTCAGGGTGAGAGTCCTGGAACCGTTGTAAAAGCTGGAATGCCTTGTCACATTGTTGACAGAGAGAATGAATTGCTTTCATATTATCTCTATCAGAAGAAGGAGAACTTTTGGAGAGAGAACGTAGAATTTCAGAGCAGGTCTTACTTATGGGAACCATATCATCTGATAAGAGAGTGCGCACTGCGTGAAGGCGATGTTGATAAACGGCAAGGGAGACGGCGAGAAGGTTAGACCCCCCAACCGGTGATTGCGATTTCTGGTGATAGAATGATGAACTTTGAATTTCAATGAGAAGGGATTCGGCTCGTTTGATACGAGTCTCGAAGTCATCCTTGTGTTGTGTTGAAAGAACTCCCAACAACAAAGTGTGCGTTTCGCATATGAGGTCTCCCACTTTTGAGGCGAGTCTATCTTGTGAGATTTGTTTAAATGTTCGAGGTCTGGAGACGTGCAGTCCCTGTAAAAGTTCGCAAAGTTGATCCTCTTCTGATGTTGATGGAAGCACTTGGACTCCCCCCTGAATAGGGGAGCTTCCTCTTCCTGCTGAAAAAGAGAGGTTTCGCCCCCGAGCTGTCACGGGCGATGCAGGGGGAGTTGGCTTTCGGATGGGAAGGGAAAAGGAGAGGCTTCTTTTATGGTGTTCAGGCGATGCGGGAGGGGTCAGTGGAGGCGGGGGCGTTGAGTGTTGAATGCAAGCGAGTTTCCTGAGTGAGTCAGAGGGAGGAGTTGGAGGAGGTCTTTTGGGTGGAGGCGGAGGGGATTTTTTTCGGGCGCTGGGGGGTGTCGGCAGAGGGCGTGGAGCACCTGCCGGCCTTGAAGTTGGAATAGGGGGAGGAGCTGATGCTGGCTTGGGGGGTAAGAGGGCTGCTCCTCCTTGAAGAGATTTAATTGTGTTGACAACCTCTTCGGCCTGGGCGAGGCAGGAGTATCCTTTTGCGTGCAGGTCCGGGAATGTTCTTTGTTCGAATTGCAGTATCTCAATGAGAAGTTGGTTTCGAAAAAAAAGCTCTCCCTCTTCTGCTGTCATTGCGGTAGGAGCATGAGCCATCAAGCGAGTGAGAGATTTTGAAGACGAGAGAAGTTGGGATAGATTGTTCGCTAGCGCCTGCGAGCAGTCTTTTTGAGGAGCATTTGCTTGTGAATTTTCGTGAAAATCTTTCACCAATAACTGCCGTTTTTTAAGGGCAGCAGCGATGGTATCGAGATCGGATCTTGCAGAACTTCCAGCTATCACATCTTCCCATGTGGGAATTGATAGAGTTCTGCGAAAACTACTCACTGTGCGCACGAGGAGGGGTCCTGTATCTGCATTCATAATCTCTCCTAATTCAAATTAATCGAGCCTTGTTGTTTTGCAAATTGTATGTTTTTTATTTGGATTATTTCAATGTGGTAACTTTTTTTTATTTCAGGGGGAGTGTGATTTAGACGGAAATCGTATAACCTCTCATTAGACTCTTGTTGAGAAAGGCAGATTCCTCGTATCGTCTTGGGGTTTACAATTCCACGCATATAGTAGCAGGTGAAATATGAATACCGAGAAAGCATCCTGGAGTGAGCGCTTTTCACTTCTTTCCCCCTGGTTTGCCGATATCATGACAGTTGTTAAGCGTGACTGTAAGAGTGAGCACCTTCGTCTTGATCCGCAGTTTGTACGTCAGCATTTTGGTGGTGTTCCAGTACATAAGATACGCCTCGAAGATATGAGAGCTGTTTACCTTCAACAGCTTCTTGCTGGGCAAGAGCGGCTTGCCGATTTTGTTGCGAATCGATGGCTTTTTAGGAACATGGACGTCTATCGGTTTTTTGAGACAGTACTTGGAAAAATTGCTCCTGAATTTGAAAAGATAGATGAGCTTTCTGAAGATCAAGCCAAAGAGCTCTTGAATGGTGCAAAAGAGCAGTTTGGCGTTGAAAAAGTCTTTTGTTTTGTCGTGTTAAACGAAGTGGCTTTACCAAAAAAATCATTTGATGATCTTCAGCGTCAAGCCTTGGAGAGCTTGGCTGAGCGTCAACAGCAAGAGCAAGAGCTAGAAGAACAAGGTGCTGTTTCTCGTATCCAGCAAGAGCTTGAGAGGACTAAAGAGCGGTATGAAAAGAAGATCAAGGATTTGATAAAAAAACATCAGGCAGAACTTGTAAAGCTGCAAAAACAAATTTCTAAACTACAATCGGAACATGCTAATGTCTGAGACTCGTTTGCCTCCCCATCACCTCATAACTAGCGATGATGAACGCTTTATGGTCGAGGCTCTTAAAGAAGCGTGGAAAGCGTTTGATGAAAATGAGGTTCCTGTGGGAACTGTTGTTGTTCACCAAGGGTCTATTATTGGGCGTGGTCGAAATCAAGTTGAGGCGCTTCAAGATGCGACTGCTCATGCCGAAATAATAGCAATAGGAGCAGCTTCCAATGCGCTTTCTGCATGGCGATTAGAAGAGTGCGTGCTTTACTCAACACTTGAACCATGCTGTATGTGTGCTGGGGCGATGTTTTTATGTCGTCTACCCCGTCTTGTGTGGGGAGCTCCCGATATGCGTCATGGAGCTAATGGGAGCTTTACCGATCTTTTTTCTCTTGCCCACCCTATCCATCAGGTAGAGGTTTCCAAGGGAGTTTTTTCCGAGTGGTGTGCCAGCCCACTACAAACTTTTTTCCAAAAAAGAAGAGGAGAGGCCTAAGATCCCTTAGTGGTTGTATCTTGTTTCTGATGATGGATGCGGCGCAGTATCACGATCGCCTGGAAATAATTCAAGAATGATTTTTATGATCCTTTCTGGGCTTGAAGGGACCTTTCTCTGTATGTAAAGCTGGGAGACTAGATAAGAAAGTGGAATATCCTTCTCTTGCAAAGAGGAAATGATCCTTCGAAGTTGTTCTTTGATATCAGTACGATCAACATTTTGTAGCTCGTAGGCTTGGATAGCAAACTCGGAAGCAATTTTGTCTGCTCGATCGGAGTCAAATTCTGTATAGAGACAATTGATTGCTGTTGTTGCTGACATCCATATCTCCCTGTTGGGGGTTTTGGAGGCAAGATGATGTATGAGATCTTCTTATTTCATCAACATGAAAATCACACGCTGTTGATATATTGAGAGTGGGTGTGTGTTAGCTTGAGACAGGGAGCCAGAACAGGTTTTGAATGGCAAAGAGCGTTTCATGTGCTACAGAAAGCGAGGAACGGGCACGAATATTTGACATTACCTCTGTGATAAGATTTTCTTGTACAGCCAGATTGATGACAGCATGAAAGAAGCGCTGCACACGTAGATTTTCGAGTCCCGCATGATACGCTTGAACAGCTCGAGAGGAAAGAAAGGAGATCCGAGAAAATTGTTCGGAGTTGAAAGGAGGTTCAATATGCTCGGGGTATGCCAGGGGAAGATCCCTTTCTATTCTCGACATTGTCGGCCCTAGCGCTTTCGAAGAAACAACTGACGAACGGGGCGAGCAATGTACCATTGGAATAGGCGAATGAGTGAGTGGTATGTTTTGTCAAGCCATCTCTCAAAAGAGGCGAGTTGAGAGATGTGAGAACGCAGACGGCAGCTTGTAATCCCCCACAGATACGAAGATAGAGCCATAGAAAAGGCCATCAGAACCTTCCCCCATTCATGGCTAAATATTGGTGCGGGGAAGATGATGAGGCATGCGATAAAGAGGATCCACCATCGTGAGATCGGAATGGCAATAACAATGGTAGAGCCACCATCTCTGTGGAGTAAAAACCAAAAGACGATAATGGAAAGAGCAAGTGAGCTGAAAAGAGAACAGGGCGAGGCATAGGTGACACACGTATTGACTCCCCAAAAAACGGCGGTTCCAATGGCGATGAGAGAGGAGAGAAACCGTATGAACCGCTTGTGCTCGAGATAGGCAAAGACAAAGGAGGAGATAGGGACGAGGAAGAAGTTGAGGAGAATAAGGTCAAAGACCATTTCTATTCCAAGTCCACCATAAGGGATGGTGAGCGCTGCTGTAATGGGCTGCCAGAAAATTCCCCAGCTTGCCAGTGGCGAGAGCAGCAGGATCACAGGAGAAATAGGGATAGCTCCCCGCATAAAGGATGTATTCCACAGGGCAAATAAAATTGAGATGACAAGAACAGCCATTCGAAGACGTCGAATGGTCTGTGGATATGGTGTGCCAGACAATGGTGTCATATATTCCATGCGTTGTATTCATTAGTAGATGCAGTATATAATCGCTCTCTTCTTTTGTTCTATAATAAATCTCATATTGGGGGTGTTTGTGCGAAAAGGTTTTCTTCTTCTGTTTTCAATGGTCCTCTTCTCTGGGGACGTTCTCTTTTCTTCTTCTGTTATTACTCCCGAGCGATGTATTGAATATTTTCGTTCTACCGGGCGCTATTATGATTTAGAGGCTACCATTCCCGAGACTGTGGTTTTTTGCCATGGACCTTCTGATGGCTATTGCATGCAAAACTTTGCCCCGTTTGAAGAGAAGTCCCCAATAAAAAATATATATATTCTTAAGGGAACAAAGATAGGCATAATGGGTCGTGCAGGAACAGGAGTGGGTGGAATTTCGTTGGCTAATCAAATGGAAAAGTTCATTGGTTTAGGAACAAAAAGGTTTATCCTTGTTGGTAATGTGGGTGCCCTTTCTAGGGAGTTTCCGGTAGGAACAACATTTGTTTGTGAAAAGGCGTTGAAGAAAGACGATGGTCTTTCTCAGCTCTATGCTCCTTCGGCAGATCCGTTTGTCGAAGCCAGTCAGTTTATGCTTAAAAGCTGGAACTGTTTTACAAAAAATGCGCAACGGCCGGTTGCTACGTGGACCTTTCCGTCGTTGTTTTTTCAAACACCTGAAAGGATCCGTGAAGCGAGAAAAATGGGGGCTTCAGTTGTCGAGATGGAGGCGGCCACACTGTACGCGGCGGCTCGGGCCAGGGGAGTGGATGCATTGGCTCTTTTTGTTGTCAGCGATCAAGTTACAGAGGAAGGATGGACTCCGAACTTTTTGCATTCAGACGTAGAAGGGGCGTATCCACAGTTGTGTGAGCACATAAAAGAATTTTGCAAGCTGATGGCTTTTAAGAGTAAATGAGGCTCAAATCTGGCATTGTTTTCTTTGTCATGGCGTGATATACTCTTCGGACAGATCGAAATAGTTAGGAGTTTTTGTCGATGAAAAAGAACCAACATCCCCAGTACCAAGATGTGCTTTTTGTAGATTCAGCCTCTGGGAAAAAGTTTGTGTGCGGAACAACGGCTACCTCTGATCAAACAGAGATGTTTGAAGGTCGAGAGCTTCCTGTTATCATCGTTCCTATCTCTTCTGCCTCCCATCCATTTTTTGTCGGTGGCAAGCAATTTGTCGATACTGAAGGGCGTGTTGAAAGGTTCCAAAAACGATATCAGAATGCTCAAAAAAAGCAGGTCGCTGTTGTAAAAGAGCCAGAGGCTCCTAAAAAACCGGTAAAAAAGAAGCCTGTTGCGAAGGTAAAGGCTGCCGTCAAGGCAGAATCCAAAACGGCTGAGCCTGCGGTGAAAGCTGCAAAAAAGCCAGCTGCCAAGGCAAAAAAGCCAGCTGCCAAAGCTAAAGAAACAACAAAGCAAGAGTAATCTTATTGGCGTTGTATGAAGATTGATTTTGAAGCTCTGCGACGCCAGTTAAAGGACCTTGAACAAGAGTTGGGAAGTGAGGCGCTTTTAGCAGATCGCGAACGATTCAAGAAATGTTCAAAAGAGCATGCCTATCTTTCAGATGTTTTTGCTGTTTGCACACGGCAAGGTGAACTCAATCAGCAGATTGAAGACAACAAAAATCTTTTAAAGACAGAGAGCGATCCCGAGTTTCTTTCTATGATCGAAGAGGAGCTGCCCCAGCTTGAAGTCCAGTTAGAAGCGGTGTCTCAGGAGCTTGCTGATCTGCTTATCCCCCCTAGTGATGATGACGACTGCTCTACAATTTTAGAGCTACGAGCGGGAGCAGGGGGACAAGAAGCAGGGCTTTTTGTTGCCGATTGCGTTCGAATGTATCAGTTTTATGCGTCGAAGATGGGATGGAAAGTTGAGCCTCTCTCTGCCACTCCTTCAGAGCTTGGCGGATTTAAAGAATATGTCATGACATGCTCAGGGAAAAATGCTTGGCGCCTTTTGCGTCATGAAGCAGGAACCCATCGCGTGCAGCGTGTGCCAGATACCGAGTCTCAAGGCAGAGTTCATACCTCCACAATCACAGTGGCTGCATTGCAAGAGGCCCAGGAGGGGGCTGACGATATTCATATTCCAGAGCAGGATCTTCGTATGGAGGCAACACGAGCCTCTGGTGCCGGCGGCCAGCACGTAAATACCACAGACAGCGCGGTTCGTATTACCCATATTCCGACGGGAATAGCGGTGTTTTGCCAGGAGGAGAGAAGTCAGCACAAGAATAAAGATAAAGCGATGCGCCTTGTTCGTGCCAAAGTTAAAGCTCTCGAGGAAAAAAAGCGTAAAGAGGAAGAGGATTCTCTCCGCCAACAACAGGTTGGAACAGGGGATAGGAGTGAGAAGATTCGTACCTATAATTTCCCTCAAAATCGAGTAACTGATCATCGGCTTAACTTGACTCGCTACGATTTAGATCGTGTGATGACAGGGGAGTTAGAGCCTTTTTCCAAGGGGTTAGTTGCCTGGTTTCAAAAGCTTCAGGAACAATCGACGTCCTTTTCTTGGGTATTAGAGTGAGTCGATCTTTAAAAGAGATTGTTGAGCTCTCTCTTGATTATATCCTCAAAAAGGGTGGTAGACCCCGCCACGAAGTAGAAGAGTGGATAGCCCACACGCTTGGAATGAGGCGGCTGGATCTTTATCTGCAGTTTGATCGTCCTGTTGAAAGTGATGAACTAGACCAGCTTCGCGCCGGAGTCTCTCGATTGGCAGAGGGGGAGCCCCTTGCCTATATTTGTGGAAAGGCTCCTTTTTATGGATACGAATTTATAGTCTCTCCTGAGGTATTGATACCACGGCCCGAAACTGAGCTTTTGGTGGATACGTTAGTTCCATTTCTCGAGAAAAGTTCTGGTACTTTCGTCGATGTATGTACGGGATCTGGATGTATTGGCCTAACAGTGAAAAAAAAATTTCCTGAATGGAAAGTTGTCCTTACTGATATATCGAAATCAGCACTGAAAGTTGCTAAGAAAAATGCGGAGCAACTTTGTGTGGATGTAGAAATACTCCACGGTGATTTACTTTCTTCATTTCTTCCCCAAAAAGCTGAATGTATAGTGTGCAATCCTCCATATCTTTCGAAGGGTGAGTGGGAAGAGCTGGAAAAATCAGTACAGGATTTTGAGCCTCGAGGGGCGTTGGAGGCGGGACCATCAGGAGTTGAGATGTATGAGCGGTTGCTGCCGCAGATGAAAGAGGTGCTTGTTCCTAAAGGGTTAGGAGTCTTTGAGATCGGGGCTTTGCAGCGAGACAGGGTTGTCCAATTGGTGAAAGGGAGAGGTTTTGACAACATTGAATGCATTCAAGATCTTTCGGGCTTAGATCGCATAGTCTCATTTGAGCAAAACTAAAGAATAATGGTAGAATACTCCTCAATTTTCACGTGTGAGATAGTACGTACATGTTTTCTGCTTTAGCTGAAAAATTTCAGAATGTTTTTTCGAAGTTTCTTCGTTCCCCAAAGATTACTGAGGATGGAATTCAAGAGGCGCTAGACGAGGTTCGAATAGCTCTTCTTGACGCCGATGTTCAGTATTCGGTTGCCAAGACATTTGTGCGACGTGTCAAAGAAAAGGCGCTGGGAGAGGAGCTTGTTCGTTCTGTGACAGCAGGTCAGCTTTTTGTCAAGATTGTCCATGAAGAGCTCGTTGATTTGCTTGGATCTACGGAGCAAGAATTTAAGCCCAACAAGCCTGCACGGATTTTGTTATGTGGACTTCAGGGTTCCGGAAAGACCACTCATGCTGCGAAATTGGCACTGTATCTCAAAGAGAAGCAGGGATTTTCTAAGCCCTGCCTGATTGCTTGCGATAGAGCTCGTCCTGCAGCTATTGAGCAGCTTGCTATACTTGCTAAGCAAGCAGGTGTTGACCATTTCACCATCGATGGTGAAAAGGATCCTGTCTCAGTTGCTAAAGAGGTTATGAAGAATTCAAGGGATTGGGATCTTCTTATTTTTGATACGGCAGGTAGGTTGCATGTAGATGATGATTTGATGCAGGAGCTTGAGGCTATTAAAAAGGCAGTCGATCCTGATCATGTGGTGTTAACCCTCAATGCCGCAACGGGGCAAGATGCTGTGAGGGCGGCGTCGACGTTTTCAGAGTGTATTGGGGTGACAGGTTCATTTTTAACAATGCTCGATGGCTCTGCTCGTGGTGGAGCTGCGATCAGTGTTGTTGAGGTGACGAAAAAACCAATTCTCTTTGAGGGCCACGGTGAGAAGCTCAATGATATTCGTCCCTTCCATCCTCGTTCGATGGCAGACAGAATTCTCGGTATGGGCGATACGATTACTCTTGTGCGAACAGCGCAGGAGCATATCAAAGAAGAAGAAGCTGAAGAGCTCGAAAAGAAGTTACGAAAGTCTCAGTTTACCTATTCGGACTTTCTGAACCAGCTTCGAATGTTGAAGAAAATGGGCTCGATGAAAGGGCTGCTCTCAATGCTTCCTGGAGCGTCTAACCTTCCTATTCAAGGGGGAGATGAGGAGTTGAAAAAGGCTGAAGCTGTCATTTTGTCAATGACTCCTGAAGAGAGGGAAGATCGCTGTGAGATGAGTATTGGAAGACGAAAACGTATCGCTAAGGGTAGTGGTACGCAGATAGAGTCTGTTCACCGCTTGGTTCGGACTATGAAGCAGGCGAAAAAGTTTTTTAAAGGTTCAAATATGAAGCAATTACAAAAGATGATGGGAGGAGGAGGGTTATGGCGTTAAAGATTCGGCTATGGCAACAAGGATGTAAAAATAGAAGGTGCTACCGTGTGGTCGTTGCTGACGGTCGAAGCCCTCGAGATGGAAGGTATGTTGAAGCCATTGGCTGGTACAATCCTGTTTCTCGTAAAGAAGATCAGCGCTGGTCGGTAAATACTGAGCGGTTACACCACTGGCTTTCAGTTGGAGCGCAGCTTTCTCCAACAGTTTCAACGATTGCTAAGAAAGCCTCTCCTGAAGTTGTGAAAGAGTTTGCTGAGAAAAAGCAAGCTCGTCAGGTGAAGGCAGCTGCAAAAAGACGAGCACGGGCTGCTAAATAGGGCGTATGCATATTGAGGTGCTTTCTCTCTTTCCCAGATATATTGAGGGGCCGTTGCATGAGAGCATCTTAAAACGAGCTATTAGCAATGGATTGTTGCGGATATCATCTGTTGATATCCGCTCTTTTTCACAAAGGGAAGATGGTCGAGTTGATGACCGTCCATATGGTGGTGGACCAGGCATGGTCATGATGGTAGATCCGGTGACGGCGGCCATCAGAGCTTCGAGAACCTCCCAATCGAAGGTGGTACATCTTTCTCCTCAGGGGCGTCCGCTTACCGCTTCGCTAGCCAGAGAACTTTCCAATCTTGAGCATCTTATTTTGCTTTCTGGTCATTACGAGGGAATTGATCAGCGTGCTATTGAAGGCGATGTCGATCTAGAGGTGAGCATTGGCGACTATGTTCTCACCAACGGTTGTCTTGCGGCACTGGTTTTGATTGATGTTATCGCGCGGTTTATTCCTGGTGTTCTAGGTCATGAGGAGGCTGCAGAAAGAGATTCTTTCGAGGACGGTTTTTTTGACTGCCCACAGTATACGCGTCCGTTTGAATTTGAAGGGAAAAAGGTTCCTGAGGTTTTGCTCTCGGGCGATCATAAGCAGATTGCAGAGTGGAGAAAGGCACGCTCGCTTGAAAAGACGTCTCTTATGCGTCCAGATCTCGTTGCTAATAAAGTATTATTAGAAAAACCTCTATCTAAAGCTCCTTTGCAGCAGGTAGTGGAGCCTTCATACAATTTTTCCAAGAGTTGTAGGTTTTATGAGAAACTTTTGGATAAAATGCCTTCCATACAGGGTGATAGAGCGGATTTTCGGCTCGAAAGCATAATTTTTTCCCTCTTTCGTGTATATGAGCCGGTCTCATCATTATCGATGTTAACATTTGCCTGTCCCCAAGATAAAATTGAGTACATGACACGTTGTTTTGGAATGCAGGGGGTTTTACTTCACGATCCGGACGGGCGTATTATTCGATTGATAACCTGCTCTTGAAAGCTTGCTTCAAGCCCCTAGATGGATGGATCTCTTTCTCCCTATGCCCGCAAGGGCTATAGGGTTGAGAGTAAAAGTAGTGTTGTTTTAAAATAGCTGTCCTTTTTGAGAAGCGTTTATTAAAGAACGGTTCTTTTCTTTTGCTTATAATAATCATTTTGAAGGAGAGGAGATGGCTGTTCATCCTATCTTGATGGGTCATAGTAATCATATGGCTTTTATTGACGATACCGTTTCTGTTTGCATGCAGGAAAAATTTTTCGAGAAAACTATTGTTGATGAGGTTGCAAGCGCAGTTTTGGGACAAAATAGGGAGGAGTACCCGGAGAAAGAGATTGCCATTGGTGTTCTTGATTCGTACCTCTTTCATGTTGTTGAAGGAGAGATGAAAGAAAATAGTGTTGTGCGTCGTGCGAGCTTAAAATATTTTGGTGATAAGCAACGAGAGAATGCCCTCAAAAATATCACACACATTCTCAAAGAAGGTCTGGATTTTCACCTGGGCTTTTCCTTTGCTGAATCTTTGCTTAAAGAACTTTCTCAGATAAGTTTAGATCGATATATGTGCGGAAAAACGGTTGTGAGCGATCCTCTCCCTGAAATATGGTGCTCTCGGATCGATCTAGCAAGAGCTGTCTATGAAAATAAATGGACCATCATCAAACGCGTTGTTAATGAAGCCATATTCGGCCCCAGATCTCGGGGTTGTCTGCTCTCTGCTATCAATTCCACGCTGGAACAGCAAGGAATTTGCGTGAACGTTCTGATTACGTGTTCCATTTTAGATTTTTATCTTGTGAAAAGGACAGAAATGTTTTTCAGAGAGTATGTCTTCGAAGAAGTGGCCGAGGCCATGAGCGAATTGAGTGCATATTTGCAAGTAAAGATAAAGCGGAATTTTTCGTGGAAATTTTCTTCCTCGCAATTGAATTTCATGGCAAGGGGTTCTTTAGAACGGTATTGTAGTCAAGCACAATCGTATGAGCCTCTCGATTATTCAGAGCTAGCCAAATGTCTAGTCTCGGTAGGAGGGTTTACAGTTCAGTAATTTCGGTTATGTCTGATCGCGAAGAGGAAGGTAATCTTGAGAATGCAACAACGTATTTAAAATATGAAATACGACGTGATTTTTTATGGGAATTTACTGAGCGTCAACTAGATCGAATGACTGAATTTGCAGTTAAAGGGTATCGGTTTGGGGAGATAGAGTATGTCATAGATATACCGTACGATTTGCTTTGGGGCGATGACGATAGCTAGTGGAAAAAGAACAGCGGCTGTGGATGGAAATTGACGGAATGTACATATTTTTGCAACATTGCAAGGAGCGGTGACATACAAAATTATGACGTGCGGTATGTCTCCTAACTTTTTTCTCTCTCTTTACATTTTATTAACAAATATCTATAATACTCGCAGTTCTAATATTCATTATATAGGGATCTGACAAATGAGTCGTGTTTCACCCCAAGTAGAGACAGTGTCGGGTAGTATGCCCGCACAGGACGAGAGTCAACTCCTTCATGAGCTGGCTCTTCATTCGGAAGAGTTGCGTGGGCTTATCGAGAAAAGGCTTTCCCCATCCGCTGATGCGTCAAGTGTCGTTGAAAATGTTCAAAGACTAGTGGCGGCGATTGTTATTAGGGCAAACTCGAGTAGAGATGAAGCCTTTATTTGCGAGGCGGCAAAAAGAACGACCCAGTTATGGAGAGAAGTACCTAAACCACAAGGTGACGATCTAAAATCCCCTGAACAACTGGCTATTGCTCAACGTCTCCTTGCTATAGGCGAAGATGTTCTTAATCTAAGCGAGAAAGCTGTAGATCTTGCTACATCTTCTCAATCTCTCCGGCAAGAAGCTTAAGGATTTTCTCGTGTAGCAGGAACTCTTCCTTGCATATTTTTAGGTGACACGATAGCTTGAGTGCTAAGATGAAAAAACATTAAAGGGAGAAGTACATGGAACTCACGAACGATAATCTGATAAAGGCACTCGATAAGTTGGGGCTTAAGGTCGAAGTGCAGGAAAAAACAGATCAGCTGTATGGCACATTTTCAAATAATGGGTACGACTACCCGATATTTGTTCGTCAACTCGAAGGCGGAAATCTTCTGCAGATGCTCACCTTTGTTCCGTGCACAATTGAGGAAAAATCTTCTGTTGATCTCAACAGACTGTTGCACATGATCAACAAAGAGTTGGATATGCCCGGTTTTTGCGTTGATGAAGATTCGAAGACTGTTTTCTATCGGGTTGTTATCCCTTGTATCGATAAGAAGATCGATGAGGCTCTCTTTCAAGCGTACTTTCAGGCGACAAAACATGTTTGCAACATGTTTGGGACAATCATTCACGCAATCTCTGTAAATGCGATGAGTTTAGAAGAAATGATGAGTAAGGCAAAAGAAGAGCAAACAAAAAAAGCAGAGAGTGCTCTGAAATAAGTTGTGGAACTCGAAGCTGTTTTCTTTGATCTTGAGACAACTGGCCGAGATGCGGGTCGCGATCGAATTGTTGAGATTGCGGCCTATAATGCTACGCAGAAAACTTCCTTTCAAAGGCTTGTGAATCCTGGTCTTCCTATTCCCAAAGAGGCCTCTGCTATTCATAGAATTACCGATGATATGGTGCGAGAAGCACCTTCTTTTGAGGAAGTAGCGAAAGAGTTCATCCAGTTTTGTGATAAGCCGGTTATGCTGGTTGCTCATAATGGAGAGCTTTTTGATCTTCCCTTTTTACAGGCTGAATTTCGGCGTCATTCCCAGCGTTTCCCGCGAGACTGGATTTTTGTCGATTCATTGAAATGGGCTCGGAAATATCGAAAAGATCTGCCACGCCACGCTCTACAATATCTAAGAGAGTTCTTTGGTTTCTCCGAAAATCAAGCCCACAGGGCCCTAGATGACGTGATGACCTTATACAGGGTGTTTTCTCTTATGGCCGATGATTTGACCTGTGAAGAGATTATCGAGCGAATTGGTGGTGTTCGTCCATCTTTTGAACAAGATGTCCCTCAAGAGGAGCTGGCACTTTTTTGAAGGTAGCGATAAGTCCCTGTCCAAATGATACCCTTGCCTTCTCCTCTTTGATCCAAAAAGGAGGGCTGGACCTTTCTCTTCATGATATAGAAACGCTAAACAGTATTGCTCGCTCCTCTCAGGTTTTTGATATCACAAAGCTTTCAGTAGCCTGTTTACCCTATGTTTTAGATGACTATATCGTTTTACCTGTTGGCGCTGCCTTTGCTGAAAAAGGGGGGCCAAAGCTCATTGCCAAAGGTTGTGCTTCTGTGGTTGATCTACTTTCAAATCCCCTTGCCATTCCAGGCAAAAACACCTCTGCTTATTGTGCCTTTTGTATGCTCTATGGTGTGCCCAAATATCCCGTGGAGATGAAATACGAGGAAGTTATTCCTGCTGTGAAAACTGGAGGATGCTGTGGGGGCATTGTCATCCATGAGGGGAGATGTGCTTGCAAGAGCCGAAATGTGCGCGAGATTGCTAATCTTGGGATTGAGTACAGGAAAAGATTCAGCCATTTGCTTCCTCTTGGTGTGATCGTCGCCAAAAGATCTTTACCTCAGATTCGCGGGTTTTCATTACAGCTACAATCTTCAATCCAAGAAGGGCGATTGGCAGACAGTATCCCAGAGTATGTCCTTGCCCACGCTCCAAGTTCTTCTTTAGAAAGCATTCAAGAGCATATTAAGGCTTATGTAACTGAGGAGACCGAAATGATGAGTAGTGGTGCTAGAGACGCCATCTGCTTTTTTCTTGAAGAAGGGGTGCGTTCTGGTACACTTTCGCCATTGAAAAGATCTGATATTGTGGCTTCGATATGAAAACAATCCTTTTTATAGCTACTTTGAAAGAAGCTATGAGTTTGCTTCATGCGCTAGAGACAAAAAAGCTCTCGAATGGTTCGTATCTCTTTGATGGGGGAGAGATTATTATCTGCGGGATGGGACCGGAGGCAGCGTATATTTCTGCCAAAGGCGCTTCGAAAAATGCACATTGGATTAATGTCGGAATTGCTGGCTCAACCGCATATGAGCAAGGCTCTATTGTTCGGGTTGGGAGAGTAGCAAGACTAGAAAATCCTTTAGATTATATTGTTGTTGACGATGAGCATTTGGCAACGTTGTATACAGCCTCTTGCCCTATTTATAGTGCTCCAAGCGTTAGCGAGGAGCATTACGTTGTAGATATGGAAGGGTTTTCTATTGCCAAGGCGGCCAGGGAAAGGGGAGTTTCCTGCTCTATTTTGAAAGTTGTTTCCGACTACTGCGATGAAGCTTCGCACGAAACGATTCTGGCAAATCTTCCCCTATATTCGGCCAAAATTCGTGATCAGATTCTTGCTAGCTTAGTCAAATAGCGGGTGTGCGCAAGAAAGCGACATTTTCTGTGGCCTTCCTTTTGCGTGCACAAAAACAGACCTATTTTTGTGCACATACGGTACAAACTGCAGGTCGAGCAAATTGCATGCAAATCACCTTGAGTTTTAATCCTGGCCATATCTTTTGCTCAGGTGTGGCTTGTGTGATACGTCTCGCACAAATTACCTTGTGTTATGGCTCAAAAATCAATATTCAATCCCCGGCATACCGCCGGTGGACTGTCCTGTGACATTTGGATTATTTGTCATAGGGATGACGCTGACTTCCCCTTCTTCAGGCATGCGATAGCAGCCGGTGACAAAAAGAAGAGAAAGCAGTAGAAGAGAATATCGAATCATGGCGAGAGACCTATTTTTTTATCTTCGTAAGATAGAGAGTGAACAGCTACGCCATGGACACCTTCAACAATGACTATTGGCTTCTCATTGATTTTGACGAACCAAACGGATGTTTTAGGAGATATGTATTTTCTTTCTATAAGCTGTATAGCTCCTTCGGTGTTGAAGCTATTGAATTTGTTTCCTGTTGTCCGCTTTAAGAGCCAGCCACCGGCAAGCACAGCCCCAGAAAGGAAGACAACAAGGACGATAGTTTTGTAGAAGAGCTGTCGCACATCGGCAGGTTGAGCGCGCTCTTCTTGGTCGTCCTCTGAGAGCCAGAACTCCTTATCGATCTCCTGTTCCTCTTGCTGAACCTCTTTTTCAGAGGGTTCTGAGCTCTCTTGTGCCGATACAGCCGATGAGAGACAAAGGAGAGAAATGAGAAAAAATCTTCGCAACATAGGAAATCCTTAAGAGATAAGAAAATAACGAGCCTTTATTGTAGAATATGTGGCGTGATTTTTGAAACCGGACTCTTGCCTCTTCCCATTAACTTGTGGGTTATGGCATGGAGATGCCTTTTCGGACTAAATATGGAGTTTCTTGTGTCGAAGATACTGCTGTCTCTTGATCTCGATGGCACGATTGCTATGAATCGCGAACCGTTGAGTGATAAAATGTGTACTTTTTTGGAAGGTGCCCATGCCAAGGGGTGTACGTTGCTTTTTGCAACAGGTAGAACGGTGAGTTGGAGTTTGGAGACGCTTTCTGTGCTCTCCTTTCCCTTTTTTCTCGCCCCCTATAATGGGGCGTGTACGATAAGTTGTCCTGATCAAAAGGTGATGAGGTCTGCGTTTCTCTCTCTAAAAGATCTTGAGCCCTTGGCTCCCTTTATCGAACGCCATGGGGCCGTTATATATGAAGGGGGGGGGCAGGAGAGAATTTTCTACACACCCGCTGCCTACTCTGAAGAGATGCGCACTCATTTAGAGTTTAGGAAGACAAAACAGCATGAGATGTGGCAAGAGATAGACTCTTTAGAAAACCTTCCTGAATTACTATTTGCAAGTGTTCGTTTTTTTCATTTTGGTGAAGATGAAGCAGAAGAGCTTAGCAGCTCTATTCAAGAGAACACCTCGCTGTGTGCACCCATAATGAAGGACGTTTTTAATGCTGGTGTTTGTATCGTGCAGGTGACTGCCGAAGGTGCTTCGAAGGGTCAGGCGCTGCAGGCTCTTCGTCGCGAGCATCCTTCTTTAATGACCCTTGCTGCGGGTGATGATATGAATGATCTCGATATGTTGCGGGCGGCTGACTTTGGCGTTGCTATGCCTAAGGCTCCTTTGAGGGTTCGGGAGATGGCACATTCTATTGCACCAAGTTTCGGTGAAGATCCTGTCATTGAGCCGTTGCAAAGAGCGATGAAAAGAATGCAAGGAGAAGGAAGCTGGCGATGAGTAGATGGGTGTTAGTAACAGGTGGTGCGAAACGGTTAGGAAGAGATGTTGCTTTAGAGCTTGCCAAAAGTGGTTTTTCTGTTGCTGTCCACTATCTTTCTTTAGACCAGGATGCTGAGAGCACTGCCTCAGACTGTAAGGACTTTGGTGTTCAATCTGCCACTGTTGTTGGAGATCTCTCGACGATTGATGGTGCGCGCCTTCTCGCACAGCAAGTGAAAGCAGATATCGGTCATGTATACGGGATTATCAACTGTGTGGGCCAATCTATTTCTGGGACTGTCCTGGAAACGCCGCTAGAACAGGCAGAGCAGCTTTTCATAGCGAACATTCTTTCCCCGATTGCTTTGGTCCAAGAGATGATAGAGGAGCTGAAAAGCCAAAAGGGCGCCATTGTTAATATTGGAAGCTCTGGAATCTTGCCGGTTGGAGGGGAGGTCCCGTATTGCAATGCTTCGAAAGAGGCTCTTTTTCAAATTACACGCTCTTTGGCACTTGACCTTGCCCCGTCTGGCGTGCGCGTTAATATGATCTCTCCTGCTGCAAGCACCTCTCTTGTTGCTTGTCCGGGGATAGACACAGTTGCTCAGACGGCGGCCTATCTTATCAGCGATCAGGCAGCAGGTATCACGGGTCAACATATTGAAGTGATGAGAGGGAGAACGTGAGTTGTCCTGAAGATTTGCATCGAAAATATGTTGAGAGGGCCCTTAACACTGCTCTTGAGTATAGAAGTTATCAGACGGGTTTCGTTCATGTTCATCCAGACCTTTATAAGGGCCGTTTTGTACAGGTAGCTCCCACGTATGAGAATGTCCTCTTTGTTCTTTTGCTTTTTCGTAAAAAGAGTGTTGATCACGTAAAGCAGGCGCGGATTCTTCTCGAGCGACTCCTTGGGTTTCAGCAGGTGACCGAGTCAGAGCAAAAAGGAAATTTTCCTTTTTTTCTTACTGAATATCCATCCTGCAGAGACCGCTATCTTCCCTTCCGTCTTCTTCCCCTTTTTAATGTGATGATAGAAGATTGTGCTCCTCTACTGGGAAAAAAGCTTTGTTCCTTGTTACAGAAGGCTGAAGAGGATCTTTCCGATGCTGCCGAAGAGATTGTGCAATCTATGAAGCTGCCTGCATGGGCAAAGGTTATGCTCGCTCTGAAGAAAGGAGAAGAGGTTTTAAGAAATGCGTGGAGTGATTTTATAGATTCGAAGGAGTGGATGAATCCTTCTCTATTGGGTACTCTCCTTTCTTCTCTACAATCGACGTCTTTGTTTCAAGAATGTTTGGATAGAGCTCAGTCTCTGTGGGGTAAAAAGACCTATCGTGGTCCCGCTTTGGATGTTTTTCAGTTTGGAGGATCTCCGGAGATAACGATTTTTGATTGTCTGATGAGCCTATATACATCGACAGCTCTTGAAAAAAGGCAGTGGCCATATCTGACAGCTCTTGAGTATGCTCGCGTTTCTCCTTCAAAGGTGCCACTACTGAGGACGCAAAAGCAATGGTATAGCTCGAAAGAGTGGTGTATAGAGTCTGTTGGACAATCAACGCTTTCCTGTGCGTTTTTTACTCCTCCTTCGCATTCTCGGGCAGGCTTTTGCCCTGCTCGTATTGTTATGCCGAGGGGGACGCTTTCTCTTGATTTTCCAAGAGGAAAAGTAGTAGCGCTTTCACAGCGAGATGGGAGGTGGCTTTTAAGGGTGAAGATCGAAGAGGCGCAGACGCTGTTAAAAGCGTACGTGGAAAAGAGTGAGATGGGAGACTTTATTTCCGATCTTGGGGGAACTGTTTTTGATCCTTTCAAGGGGGTTCGTATAGGTGATATTACTCTTGGTCTTTGTCGGACAGAGATCGAGACTATAGGTATTGTTTCAATGGGAGATAGACCTCAGCAGCGACTCCAAAAAAACCGTGGAAATGACTGGCAGATCGATTTTGAGTGTCTTCGAGGAGAGATACCGGAGACGTTAACCTTTTGGATTGAGCCATGAGCAGGTTTTTAATCCTCTTTCTTTTACTTGTTGTCTGCGGCTGCTCTCCCCATACGAACCATTCTTGTCGCTATCACTATTTGGCTAAGGTAAAAGAGTGTGAGCGTAGCTCTGTTCAGTTTAATGGTGAAGGGGACCATTTCCTTGTTGTTCTTGTCGATGCTCGTCATCTTGACTACTCTTCTCCTGCTGGTTACCTTTCAACGCTCCAAAGTCTTTGTTCCTCTCAAGAGCCTCATACAGGCCATGCGTGGATCATCCTTTCTGGAAAACGGGGTGGGGAGCCATGGATTTTTGAAGGGGGGCATACGGGAGAGTTTGGCCGACTTGCTCCTCGTTATTTTGATGAAATGCTTCGTCTTTCTCGCAACAAAGATCCAAATCCTGCTCAGTATCTCTTTTCTCCCCTTCCAGACGGTCAGCTTGAGATTGGTTCTGGTGGTCATCTGCCAACATTTGCAGCTGCTTTTCCGGTCACGGAGGAGGGATTTGCCCGTATCATGAGGCTTTTTGAAGCCGATGGATACGATTTTTCACAGTGGGGACTTCGCGGTCCACATTGTGTGCATTTTGTTCTCTCGTGTCTGGCTTGTGTTGGTATTGATATTTTCTGCCAAGAACAGGTACAGCTTCCAGCTTCTTTCTCCTTTGAAGGTGAGCGTATAGATCTTTGGATAGATTCTGCGTACTCAACATTAACGACACAGACTCCGGAGCTTCTGGAGCAGCGGCTTGTCGAGCATGTTTCGGAAGGGCGTGCCCTTGTTGCTACCGCTTGGTATAGGTCGTGGTGTTTAGAAAAGGACAAATCTGGAAAATAGCGCTGATTCAAACTCTGTCTCTTTGCTATGCTCTCTCTCTTTGACTAAATATTTTGTGGAGATGGGGTATGTTATCTGTTGATCTGAAGGGGAAGAAAGTCTTTATTGCTGGGATTGGTGATGATAGAGGCTTTGGATGGGCGATTGCTAAGGCGATGTTCCAAGCTGGAGCGACGATCTTGGTTGGAACATGGACACCCATGATCAATATTTTTACCTCCGCCTTTTCTTCGGGGAAGTTTGATGAGTCTAGGCGTCTTGAGGATGGGTCTATGCTTGAGTTTGCTGCCATCTATCCTATTGATGCCTCATTTGACAGGCCGGAAGATGTTCCAGAAGAGATCAGGGAGAACAAACGTTATAAGAATGCGCAAGGATATACTGTATCTGAGGTAGCTTCTCGTATCAGTGAGGAACATGGATCCGTTGACATTCTTGTTCATTCTCTTGCCAACAGTCCTGAAATTAAAAAACCTCTTCTTGAAACATCAAGGGAAGGGTATCTTTCTGCTATGAGCGCCTCTTCATATTCCTTCGTTAGTCTACTTGCTCATTTTGCTCCTCATATGAGCCGGGGTGGTACAGCTCTTAACCTTAGCTACCTTGCTTCTGAGCGGGTTATTCCCGGTTATGGTGGTGGGATGAGCTCTGCAAAAGCAGCACTTGAGAGCGATACTCGGACCTTGTCTTACGAGGTGGGTAGCGAATATGGTATTCGTGTAAATTCAATCTCCGCTGGTGCTTATGGTAGCAGAGCTGCCAAGGCCATTGGCTTCATCGATCAGATGATCGACTATTCCACAGCTAATGCGCCTTTGCATCGACCTGTTGAAGCTGTAGAAGTGGGTCATGTAGCTGCCTTTTTGGCGTCGCCTCTTGCCTCTGCTATAACGGGCGAAGTTGTGCATGTCGATTGTGGTCTTCATGCTATGGGGCTTGCTCTGGACAGTCCTTGTTTGAACCCCTGATTGTGACCTATCTCTGACTATTTAGATGAAATTCAGCAGAATAGTGGAGGTTTTCTCTTTTAAAAAATGAATTGACTCGGGCATATGCCAATAGTATCGGTCGTTACACATGTGACGAGTCATAGAATCGATAGGGCTTCATAATTGTTCTTTTAATGACTTATAGGGCTCTTTTAGTTAAGAAGCTAGGGACGCTGGGGGGAGCATGGTGGCTATTAATTTTGCCAAAATATTTGGGGTAAGCGACAGTCAAGAAGACTTCGACAAGATTATCTCAAGGCCTGTTTCTCGTGGCTTATCGTCCTCAGAAAAAAAAGTGTATGCCCTAATGGCCAATAGTTGGATCTCACTGCAGCGCGCTCCTGAAAGTCTTTTTTTTCTCAATGGAAAGAAAATTCTTCAGGTGAGCGGTGGTTTGCTCAGTGGATTGTTGATGGCTACGGTTACTCAAATTGCGAGTTTAAGCACCTTCATTCATGAGGCTGTAGGCCACTGTCTTTTGGGTTTTCGTTCCACATATTTATATGCTCGGGGGGCCGGGCCGGGTTATGTCGTCTGTTCATGGGAGGCCTTCAAAGAGGGAGGCTTCAATGGATGGCTACACTGGCTCTTTAATAACGATGGAATAGCCGGTCTTGCTTGGAGAAAGAGCAGGGAGGTAAATGCCCTAGGAGAATATCTAGGGGTGGAAAAGAGAGAGGCTTGGATCTCTTTGTCAGGTTCGATTCCAGGATTTTTTATTAATGCAGCTGCAGTATCAACTGGAATGGTTGTAAGGGAGAAGATCCCGGTACTAGGATATGGTCTTGTTGCTCTTGGATTGACACAACACGCTGCCAATTCAGTGTATCCTTGGAGTGCTGCGATGATGTCATCGGAGACATTAGCAACAAAAGTGGGATCGGGCCATGATTTTGCAAATTTTGCTGCAAGGGTAAGTAGATTAACCTCTTTATCTCCAAAGACAGTTGCGATCACGACTGCAACTGTATGGACTTCCTCTATTCCTCTTTTAGCGTTTAGTATCTACCTTTTTCAAAAATCCAGAGATAGGAATCTCGTTTCTGACCGGGAAGCTTTGCAGCATTGGATTCTTCAATCGTCGATTGATGATAAGAAGGCAGAGCGGCTTAAAGAGCTGTATGAAAAATATAGAAGGGGCAGTGCTCCATTTTATAATGTTCTTTTGAAAGAACTTTCAAAGGATGAGATAAAAAAGTCTAAAGAGGAGATCTTATCTCAGTGGGCGCACCTGTATCCTCAAGATAAAGTTCAGACTGTTTTAAATACTGTTTCTGTTATTTCGGGGGCTGTAGCAACCGTTATTTCGCTTTCTTCAAAGGTCTTTGAGATTTTAGGGCAAACGACTGTCCCTGTTTTGGCTCCTATTGCTAGGGGCAGCGCTCATCTTTCACCTATTCTGGGGACCGTTTCTCTTTTATCTGAAGTTTACGAGGTTCATAAGGATCTAAAGATTTCTTCTGAATTGGTGCCGAAGGCGGCAAAAGTGTTGAGTGTGGCAAAACTTGTTGTTGCTGTCGCCGGGTCGACACTTCTTATTGTAGGCTCTTTTATTCCGGGCATAAACCTGTTTATTATCTGTGGTATTGCTTTAGGTACCGGGGGCACCATTGTTTTTGCTCTTTGTAAAAACATTGTGGTACAAAGGCGGTTCAAATTATATCAGTCTATACAGCCTGCCAGATGTGATCTGATGTTGGAGTTTGCGCGTAGGCATCGAAAGTCCAAAGATGCGGGAATACGAAAAGAAGTAACCCAGTGGGTTAAAAACATTCGGGCTGCCAACCGAGTTGGGCTTTTAAAAGACTCTGGTTTAAGGAAAAAACTACAGCGCCTTCTGGACTAATTTCTCAATATGTTGAAATGGCGAGGAGGTCTATGGTACCATCCGACCGATGGGTGTATGGTTGTAGATTTTTACACGTCTAGTTTCTACGTTAGAACTTACGCTATTTCCCTTGTGAGGTGGCTGCGACAAATACTGGTCTCCGACAAGGTGACAACACTGTTCTTGCCGCACCTCGTTCGTTTTGCTTAGCCTTGAGAGGAATGGTGCGCAGTTTGGGTTTCAATAGCGACCATTACGAAGGTTTGAAAAGGGTTTGGCTTTCTTTCCCTCTTGGGTGAGAGAAAAGTCATGTGATAGGAGTTGAAATGGTATCTACGATAGCTGACTCTCATTTGGGTGAACAACGACATGTTGGAAAAACTGGTATTGAATTGGTTCATCCAGATCTCTCCACTTCTGATCAGAAAGTATATGATCTCCAGATCAAAAGTTGGATCTCTTTGCTACCGACATCTCACGATATGCGCTGTCTTAGACAAAAGAAGATGTTTCAGGCAGTGTGTGGAGCGGTCGGAGGGTTGGCGTTGGCGTGTGCAACTCGAATTGCGAGTTTAAGCACCCTTATTCACGAGGCTGTGGGACACTGTCTCTTAGGATATCGTTTAACCCATTCATATCGGAGTGGAGAGGCACCTCGATTTATTATTTTCCCCTGGATGGCCTTGAGAGAGGGGGGGATTAAAGAGTGGATACGCTGGTTTGTTCATAGTAACAGTTTTGTGGGACTTTCGAGTAGGGAAAATGGGACGGTAAATGCGTTAGGCTCGTATTTAGGGATCGATAAAAGAGAGGCATGGATCTCTTTTTCTGGGTCTGTTCCTGGTTTCTGCATGAATGTGGCAGCAGTTTCTGGAGGGATGGCTCTAAGAAAACAGGCTCCTGGATTAGGGCATAGCCTTCTTGCTCTTGGATTAACGCAACACGCGTGTGATTCTCTCTCTTCTTGGGCGGCAGCGCTGATGCCGAGGGCGATGCTGGTTTCTTCAGAAAGGCCTACTAATGACTTTGCAAATTTTGCAGCCAGAGTTGGGAATCTGCTCTCTTGTTCTCCGAAGGTAGTTGCTATTGCGACAGCGGTTATGTGGACGGTTTCGCTTCCTCTTATGGCTTTAGGTCTTTATGTGTTTCAAAAGTCGAGAGACAAAAGTGTTGTTTCCGATCGAGAGATTTTGCAGCATTGGATTGCGCAGTCATCAGACGATAAAGAGAAGGCTGCACGGCTTGAAAAGGTATGTGAGAAATGTAGAGCTGGCAATGCTACATTCTATGAGGTTCTTTCAACAGAGCTTACAAAAGATGAGATTAAAGAGACCAAGAGGGAGATAGTTGCTGAGTGGTCGCGGGCATACCCTGATGATAAAGTTCAGACCGCTCTTAATCTTGTCTCTGCTGTTTCTGGGGCTCTGACGGCTGTTACTTCGTCTTCTTTTAAAGCGTTAGAGGTCTTGGGAAAGACGATTGCACCGGCCTTGTCTTCGGTGGCTCCTATTTGCTCTCATATTTCGCCTGTGTTTAGGGTTATTTCTCTTGCATCTGAGGTATATGAAGTACATAAGGATATGAAAATCTCTTCTGATCTGATGCCTAGAGCTGCAAAGGTGATAACGGTGGCGAAACTAGTTGCTGCAGTTGCAGGGGCAACGCTCATTCTTGTGGGGACGTTTGTTCCTGGGGCTAATATTCTTATTTTCAGTGGTATTGTCTTAGGAAACGGTGGTGGCATTGTCTTGGCTATATGTAAAAACGTTGTGGTAAAAAGGCGTTTCAAGCTGTACCAATCTATACAGCCGACAACATGTGACCTGATGCTAAAATTGGCTCATAAGTATCGAGGTGCTGATGCGAATGCGGCGATACAAAGAGAGTTAGAGACTTGGATTGGAAATGTTCGAGCTGCCAACAAGCAAGGACTGCTACGAGACGAGTCTTTAAGAGTCAAGGTTATACCCTATCTACGACAGTCTTAGTTACGGTTGAAATCTACGTATAGTTACGAAGTTCCTGTAGAAGGGTGTAGCTATCTGCTATTTTTTTCTTGATTTCGGCTGTTTCGCCGGAGTTTCCCAAACGTGAAAGATCACCGGACAATTTTGAGAGCTGAGCTTCTACCTCGCTGCAGAGTCCGGCAATATCTTCTTTTGCTATTCTTGCTTCGGAGAGATGGGGGCTTTCTGCCTGTTCGGAAAGGTTTCTTTTTGTTTCATTGAGGATAAAGAGTTGTCGATTGACAACTTGGTCAACCGTTTTTATATCCGCATTTCCTGCCCCTCTTTGTGGAATAGGGGGAAGTGAGCGTGCGGTAGTGGGTGATCGACGTGGGGGTGGGGTAGGTAGTGGGCGATTGACAGCTGTTCTTGGTTGGGATTGGGCTGTTTTAGCGGCCTTGAGTTGCTGTGTAACTTCATCTTGAAATTTTTCCAATCGTGTTAATGTTCTCTGTTGTCTCAAAAAAGTTCTTTTGACCCGTGATTGGTTTTCTATCTTATTTTTTATTTCCCCTATGTGACTCGTTACATCTTTATGCAGACCTTCTAGGGCGATTATTTGTTGCTGATGAGGTTGATCTTGCAGCTTTTTCATCTCTTCTTTGGCGTTTTGTATGCAGTGTCGGACACTTTTCATACGTCCAGTGATTCCTCTTTGTTGAAACGAAATCGTATGTCCTGCGCAGGTTTGTCTGCTCTTTTCGGGAGGTTTTCCCTGTTGGGCTCTTCCTGGTCCTACTGGTATATTTGGATTAACGCTGCTCATACATCACCTCATATTTAATTGTTCCGCGGTGCGGTACACATATTTGTCTATGATCTGCCTTATAATAAAACAAAGAGATGGGTGCAAGGTGTTGTTTGTTGTTTTAATTGGTCTTATAGATTATTTGGTAAAAAATATAATCATTTTAGGTTGGTGGTATATATGTCCATTCATGATATGGATTTTCAGCAGTGTCAAAATTTTGTCGATATGTTGGGCGAGATTGAAGATGGGAAATACATATCAGCTGAGGGTGAAGGAGAGCACGTTCGTTTTGCAGCAAGAGAGATAAAAGATGCGCGCTTCGGAACAAAGCAGATTGCTGATGTCTCAGAGCGCTGCTTGGCATTACTCCAAGAAGAGAAGCCCTCATCCTATGAATATGCAAAAAAGTTAGAAAAATCACTGAGGCGATATTCCAATCGTGTGAGGCGATCAATCGAGGGAAAATGGTGGCATTTTGTGGTTCGTTTTTTCGGATATGAACCGAAATCACTCAAAAATGTAACGGAAGTTTTAAACAAGCTACAGAATTGGATACGTAAGAGTGATTGGATGGTAAATCAAGAAATAGAAAGAGTATTATGGGAGATTGAGCTGGTTGGATACGGGGTTGATAGAGTGCAACAGGTCGAAAGCCCAGAGGAGCGTGAGAGACTTTTAGAAGAGTACATCAACAGGCGTGAGATTCTATCAGGCAGGGTTGCTCAATTGTCCAAAACAGTAAAAAGGGATAATGCTAGATGGGCGAAATTTTCTCGTAAATGTGCTCATTGTGGCAGAGTCTATAGCGAGTTGTTGAGCAAATTTTCCAGTTTGGAAAGTGACCAGGATGTGTTGCCGGTGGAAATATCGCCTGAGCAAAGAGCCGAAATCGAAGCAGCAGAGCGCGAAAACGAGGCCCTAAGGAGAGCTGTTCAGGACGAAAACGAGGCCATTTTGGCGTTGGCAGAGTCAGACATTAAGGCTGCCAGGGTTCGCTATCAGGAATTCGATAGAGTGTACGAGAGATGGGAAGCAGGTGAAAAGTACGCGAATCTGGATAAGAGCACGTTGAAAATTCCTGAATTTGAAGAGATATCCCGAGAAGTTCGTACTCTTAAAAGAGAGATTCAAGATGTTAAGTACAACATGCTGAGGGAGCTGTACATACGGAGGTGAAAGAGCACAGTCTTTCTTAACATCCAGATTACCAAGAAGTTGTGATGGTTCGTGCGGAAGACAATCGCCTTGTAATTGCTTTTTAATACATTAGTTAGTAAAATGTTTCCTTAACTAATTAATAAGAAGTAATACAGGCGCTATATAGTATGTCCTCTGAACTAAAGAACAGTGTTCTTCCGGTATGCCCTTTTGCTCCTTTGCATAGTGAAAATTTAGGTCCTAGCTCTTCTCCCTCCGATATAGTGAGCGCGCTTCGGCTGGCGTGCGAGAAAGAGTCATACGAGTTGGTACAGCGGGCCTTTTCATGGGCGCTTCCCTTCATACAGAACAATGAACAGATGCTTCGTAATGCGTCCGCACAAACTCCAGATGAGTGGTGGACGATAAAGCTTGAGGGTTCGTGTTCACTAGATTGGCGGGAGGTAGGCGGACAGCTTGAATTTCTCATTCATCTCACTAATATTGGTGAGGGCTCTTACAATATTGTCGACAAAACCCTATGGGTGACCGAATCGGGAAGAAGCTCTTTATATGCCGTGTCTCGTCCAAATGATGAAGGGTATAACGTTGACGATAGATTAAAAAAGATGATCCGGGAGACACAAATCTTCTCGGAGCTCTACGAAGATGTACAGCCAAGATCGTCGTGTTATCTTTTTGTCGATAGATCTTCTGGCACACCAGAACCCCGGGCGCTTTCTCCTTGTTTCGAGCAGTCGCTGTACGACTATATAGAGGACTCGGGCCCATTGTCTGTTGATGACGCCATTAAAATAGGGCACAAACTTGCTGACGATCTTGCAAGACTTCATGCAGGTGGTCGCTGCCATTATGACATTAAAACCGATAATGTCTGTTTGGACGGGAATAAAATACCTTTTTTCATCGATTTTGATCCTGCTCCACGCATTGGATCCTCGACGACAACAGGGGATGGTCAGTACGAGGCCCCTGAAGTAATAGAGGCGCTGGGTCCTATGATTGCTTTTGGAAAAGCAGATGTGTGGTCTTTAGGCATGCTTTTTCTTGAGATGAGAAGTCCTTCTCTTCTTCATCAGTTAGACTATGCTCTTTCTAATTTGCGGGGAAGGAAAAGGGGGATCTTCGATATAAAATATGCTGCTATTCAAGAACAGTTACTACAATCTTTAGAGCCACTTGACCGTCTCATCGCCTGTATGTTGAAAGTGAATCCAAACGAGCGTGTTTCTTCTAAAAAAGTAGCTCAGGAGCTAGCAGGTATGGATAAAAATGGTGTGAATGTGGACATAATTGGGGGGAGCATACGATGATGGTGAAAAAATGTAAAAAGGATGAGCTTTGTATGCCTTCTCTACTTCCGGTCTCGGTACTCTCTGCTTCTGTACTTTTGGGTTGCCCGATCCAGCTTTCTGCACAACCTTCTGGTGTCGAACGAACAAAAGTTCAAACTGTACCAGTTGCAGATACACTGCAACGACTTATCGAAGAAACAGGGTTTTCTCCGTCTGACACATGCAAGATTCGAGATTTGCGTAAGAGGTGGGAGCAGCTCGGAGATAATTTTTGCTTTCAGGTCACTTCGGATGGGGGAACACCTCTTAAGCTCACGGACCCGTATCACAAATCTGTACTTTTTCAGATATTGAAGAGGGCGGAACTTGCCGGTCATAAAGAAATTGGAATCAAAGAAAGCGAAATATACGAAAACCCAGTACGTAGGCTTTCAGGCCTTATCAAGCACTATTGGCATGGCTTGACTAGGCGGATTGATAAAGAGCATCTTTCGCAGATTCTCGAAGACTCAAAAACCTCTTCTGGAAAGGTTCAATACCTTTACGTTCCTCATGACGATACAGAGGCGTACATATACTTTTCACAAGCAGCCAAGGATTTTGGGGGTCGATTGAAGGTTGAAAGGTTACCTAAAAGCGTGACTCCGGAGTTTGTTAAGGGGCTTGAGGGAAAGCACGGGCTATTATCACTGGCTATAAAGAAAACCGAATCAGGCGGATATAGGGGAGTCCCTTTTGTTGTTCCCGGCGGTCGATTTAATGAGATGTACGGTTGGGACAGCTATTTTATTCTCAAAGGTCTCATTGTCGACGGGGAAATTGAATTGGCCAAGGCGATGGTTGATAACTTCGTTTACCAGTTAGAGCACTATGGGAAAATTCTAAATGCCAACCGCTCCTATTACCTCACGCGCTCTCAACCACCGTTTATCACCTCTATGATACGGGAAACCTACGCTCAACTTCCTAAAAATAATGAAACAAAGGCTTGGCTTGAACGGGCTCTTAAGGCCGCCATAAAAGAGTATTGGGAGGTATGGACAGCCCCAAGTCGGACTACCCCCATAGGGTTAAATCGTTACCACGGTAGCGGTACAGGGCCGTCACCTGAGGTGGAGCCTGGCCATTTTAATCATATTTTTGTTCGTTATGCAAAAAGACGTGGGATGGATCCCAAGCTTTTTGAGGAAAAATATCGAAATGGATCTTTGAAAGATCCTGCGCTTGATCAGTTTTTTGTCCATGATCGTGCCTGTAGAGAGTCTGGTCATGATACGACATTTCGTTGGGAGGATCGCTGTTCTGATTTTGCTCCCGTTGAGCTTAACTGCCTTATCTATCAGATGGAAATAGATATTGCTAGGATCATTAAAGATGAATTTGGCGGTCTTTTCGATGGGCAAAAGGCTTCTTTCTGGAGTGAAAAGGCTGTGGAGAGAAGAGAGAGGATAGATACCTATCTTTGGGATGATGAAAGAAAGCTCTTTTTTGACTACGATTTTGTTTTTCAAAAACGAATGCCGTATGAGAGTGCCACAACCCTTTTTCCCCTTTGGGCAGGTCATGACGATGACCCTCAAACGCGCCTGCTCTCATCAGAGAGAGCGGAAAGACTCTTAGAAAGTGCCTTGCCGTTTCTTGAAATGGCGGGAGGAATCGCCTCTTCAAGTGAAAAATCTCGAGGCCCTCTCACACAGGAGAGGCCAGCTCGACAGTGGGAGTTTCCCAATGGATGGGCGCCCCATCAGATGGTTATTTGGAAAGGGTGTTTGCAGTACGGCTTCAAGGAGACGGCTCATCGCCTTGTGTATAAATGGCTTTATACAATTGCCAAAAATGCTAAGGATCACAATGGTATGGTCCCTGAAAAGTTTGATGTGGTCGCCAGATCCCATGAGGTGTTTGCAGAGTACGGCAATGTAGGGGCTGATTTTGACTATATCACAGAAGAAGGATTTGGCTGGGTGAACGCTTCTTTCCAGTTAGGGCTTGAGATCCTCAAAAACGAGGCCTCTCTTCTTCACGGTGCTTTAGAAGATCTTACTACTCCAGAAGAAGTGTTCCGAATTCTTAAATAGAGGAAGGGGGCCTTTTTTGGCCCCCTTCCCTTATCTGATTTTCGACTATTTTCTCGGCCTACACTCTCCCCCTTCACACTGCTTATGTACCCGTTTTTTTGTCTGTGATGAGCTTTCTGCAACACATGTTGCACATACTGCTGTGATGGCAAGTAGCCATAAAAATGTCTTTTTCATTGACGTCCTCCTATTAAAATGGATTCGCCAATGAATATGAAGAAAAGAGGGTGTTAAGGGCAAATAGATATTGAACCCTAGATTGTATCTCCATTTCAGTAGTTATGTATCGCCAGCTAAAAGCTGTCGTATTTTTCTCAGACATGTCTGTAAACATGTTTTCGTCGATATCTTCAAGCGACTGCTTTCAACTGGCAGCTGTTGGCTATCGAGAGAGGCTTACAATCGCAGATTCACTGTTCGTAGTGCGTATGCGCTGTCCTCAGGGGAGTCGGTGTGGTAGCTGTTGTATTACGCATGTCAATCCGGCAATCGACAGAACCGCAAACGCTCCCAAAAATTTTGGATTGCCCGTGATTACAAAATCAGAAACTGAAAAGGTTGCGAGTGCAAGCGTTGTGACGGCGGCGATCCTGCAACATGTTCGTGCTGGCGAGGATTGCGTTCTAGCTTCTATCGGGTAATTTGACAGGGGTAGTTGGATGATAGTGTCTGAATTGATGTCCATAAGAACCTCCTTATAATTGTTAAATTACTTTAACGGCGTATTGATTTTACAAACGGACTAGTTATTAAGTCCAATAAAATTGTTGTTTCTCTGTTAGTGGGTGTATGCGCTGCGGGCAATCTTTTGCCGTTCACTGCAGTACATGGGGGGAGAACCTGGAGGGGGGCTAGGAAAGATGTTCTGCAGCGCTCTTTTGGGTGCGCTTCGTGCCGTTCTTCAAAACGGACGGTCAGCGCTGAAAATAGGCTGGTTAAGCAATCAATATTGGTCTTCGCCCATTTCCAGAACGAATCTCTCAAAGGGCTGTTGCGTCGTTTCGACGTGATTATTCTCGTTGATGTTGATCAAAATATTCCTTCGACCGAGCCCTGCAAGGTTTTCCCCAACGAGAACAGCCTGTCCTCTCTGCCATGAGCACAGGCATGAAGATGGATCTGTTCGCCATCGCGTGCCATCTGTAAGGCGAATGAAGCCGTGGCTTGGGCTGACGTAGATGTAATCGATGAAGGTGGAGGAGTTTGCTTTGGGACTGGGGGAAAGTTTTGCTTCTACGTGTTTTTTGGTAACCTGGTTGACAAGGCAGTATTTATAAGAAGAGTGGTTTTTGTTGAGTGTAATGGTAAAGGGGTCTTGTTGAGCCCAAAGCATCGCGGTGCGAGCAGAACGAGGGGCGACAGCCCACACAGTCTTATCGCGGGTTGTAATTAAAGATCCTCTCCGTCCGATGTTGCCGATATAGTATGTGGGGAGAGGTTTAAAGTATTCGTTATTGCCCTTTTCCTGAACGATCTGTTTTTTTGGTGGTCGGCTTTGCGTTGCTGGTTTGAGGTGAGCGTTCGGTGTGTTGTTTCTGACAGGTGGGCTTTCTACGGAGTGTACTGCAACGGTGCATAAAAAGGCGAACAGCCATACAAATTTGAATTTCATGGGCTCTCCTGATAAAAACATTAGAGACCATCATTGTAACTCATTTTAAAATAAAAATACAATAAAAGCACTTTTAATTTCATTTTAAAATCAAAGTATTTTTTCTAGCGTCAATAGTGTAATAAGAGTTTTCAGTTGTTTTTGTTAAGAGGTTTTCTTTGCTGCTCCAGAACTAAATTATCTCTGCAGAATGAATAGCCTGTTTTATTTTTCATTCGCAGAAATGGGGAGGGCCGGGGGGTAAGAAGGAAAAAAACAGGAGTCCTATGGGGCTCCTATTTTTTTTGTGAGGAGATAAAAGATTACCTTCTCCTCACAGGAATGCGATCTTCGCCTCCAAGTCCCTGTCGCTGATGGTTTCCTACTCCAATGCGACCTAGTGGGGCTCTGTGGTGTCCGGCACCTCCAGAAGTAGGTGGTGAGGCCGAGGCAAATATGCTGCCTAGGCTCGGAAATCCCGGCCGTCTGCCAACCCTTCTATGACCCGGTGGTGCAGAAGTCGAAACCACGGGCCTTCTATCGCCGACACGGACGTTGCTGTCGCCAGTTATCAGAACCGGTGCCTGACGTTGTGGGGGCGGAACGTGTACATGACGAATAGGTGAAGGCGGTGGAATGTGCACATGTCTAACCGGTGGCGCAGAAGCATGAATGACAATATCAGGTTCGCGGTATCTGGGTCTCCACCAAGGGCGGTGCTCATGAATGACGGTAGTCCCTTCCTGGCTGTCTCTAGGGTGGATACTAGGGGCTAACGCCACAAGACCAACAATTGCAAATCCTACCGCTCCGACCAGCGCAAGCGGATGGCCTGTAGTGGCAAAAGCTACTGCCGAGAAGAGAGCGAGGGCAAGCGCGCTAACAGCAACTGTTATGCGCAGATTCCTTGCAGTGGTAGACTCTTGGTGGATTGCAACGCTACCGTGAGGGGCGCCATCGAGGGTAACAGTGGCCATGACACGCCTCCTTAGAGTTGTTGTGTTGTTGTAATATGGTTGTTTTCATTGATGTTGATCAAAATATTCTTTCGACCAAACCAGGCGGAGTTTTCTCCGATGAGAACGGCCTGTCCTGTTTGCCATGAGTAGAGTCGTGAAGATGGATCTGACCACCACTGTGTGCCGTCTGTGAGACGAATAAATCCGATGCGGGGATCAATGTAATCGATGAAGATGGAGAACTTGACTTTGGGTCCTAGGGAAAGTTCTGCTTCTACAGATTTTTTGGTGATCTGGTTGACAAGGCGGTACTCATAAGAGGAGAACCAGCTGTTGTTGGGGGTGATTGTAATAGGATCCTGTTCAACCCAGCGCATTGCTGTGCGAACAGAGCCAGGGGCAACAACCCATACAGTCTCGTCATGAGTGGTAATTGAAGAGCCTCTCCCTCCGATGTTGGTGATATAGTAGACGGGCTGAAGGTGCTCACCATACCCTTTTGCCTTAAGAAGCCGTTTAGGCGGCTTGCTCGCTGTTGTTGGTCTGAGGTGGGCACCTGGCAGGCCGTGTCTGGCAGATGAGCCGTCTGCAGCGTATGCTGAAACAGAGCATAAAAGGGCGAGTAGCCATACAAATGTGTTTTTCATCTATTACTCCCATAATAAAGTGTATACTGCGTTTATTATAGAGAGATCGACATTAAGATGAAATAAAGAGCTTTTTAAGAAGATGAAAATATGCAGCCATTATGCTCTTTGTTTATTCCCCAATAGAAATGCAGAGTACCGTCTTGAACAAAGGTCCTTTTAGCAATCTGGATGACAAGCAAAGCGGTGAGTGTGGTTGCTGCGAGAGCAACCGGTAGCACCCACACTCCTATGGTGAGCCCGACGAGTAAAGGGGTTGCTGCGCTCAACGTTCCCCGTATGGCAGCGCCTATGGCGAGGCCACCGATAAAGGCGGTACCATGACAAGACCCAACCACCGAGCATAACGTAGCTTTTGCAAGCTTGCATATAAAGTCCAGTCTTTTACACCACTGTTTGGGAGGGGGTGCCTGGCGGTGAAACTGAATGAGTGGTTTTGTGGCACTTGGTAGTATGCTGGCAGATAGCATGTATAACTCCTTTGTTATTAACGAAATAGAAGGCCTACCGTTGAGATAGGCCTTTTGGGTTACTATTGTTATCTGTGGCGGCGGTAGTGTGGACCAGCGCCACGGGCGTGGAAAGCAGCATTGACTCTTCCTGGTCGTCCTGGGCGTACAACTACAGGACGCGGTCCATTCGGACGCACTACCACCGGTTGTGGACGGTGTTGTATCACGATTGGTCGTGGGCGCTGTCGTACCACTACAGGAGGTCGTGGGCGCTGTCGTATCACAACAGGTGGGTTTCGTCGTTCTATTACTACAGGTGGTCGCTCTCGCTCTATTACCACAGGGGGGCTTGGAACGTCTGAGTAGACGACAGGGGGACTAGGGTCGCGACCGGCAAATATTGCAATGGCGGCAAGTCCGATGCCGGTAATTCCGAGACCGATCCCCGCGCAAAGAGCAATCGGGTTGCCTGTAACGCAGAAGGCGGCTGTTGAAAGGGCAGAAAGCGCAAGTGTTGTAATGGCCGCTGCCATGAACAGGGCTCTTTCGGCGAGGTGAGTTATTCTAGGCCGTGCTATCTGCTCGGCTGCTTGTTCCATCTGAGTCTGAGCTGTCTGCACCGGTGGTGCCGTGGCTTGAACGCTACTCATAATAAACTCCTTTTAATTATTACAAACATAAAGACAATTGTAATATTAGTGAGACTAAAAGTAAACAATTGTTTTTAATTTGCTGATTTGAAAAAAGGGTGGTGGTAATGGTGCGTTTCGTCTATGTCTTGTGCATATTGGGACAGATTTTCACAGGGTATAGATGGACAATTCGTTAAGTTTGGTGCGTGTGGGTATCACTCTTTGTTCGCTTTTTTTGATTATTGGTCTGGGCATGTGGTTTCGCAAGAAGCGAATTATTCACCCTGATTCAGATGGTACTTTCTATTGGCTTTTGATCAATCTTTTTACGCCCTGTTTGATTCTCGATTCTTTTTTAGGCCATTCGGAAGCATTTCAGAGTGGTTCTGCTTTCATGGCCCCTCTTCTCGGATTCTCCACAATCTTACTTGGGTTGTTTATGGCAACCACTGGAGCTTGGCTGCTTGGGGTTGAGAGGGGGGACCCGCGAAAGACGTTTGTGATCTGTACCTCATTTGCCAACTGTGGGTATATGCCAATCCCCTTTGTGATGGTTTTTTTCAATGCCCACGTGCTACAGACGCTTTTTTTGTTCAACGTTGGGCTTGATATCGTCTTTTGGTCTATTGGCTTTGCCGCGCTTACTGGAAAAGGGTCGGTTTTGCAGGGGTTAAAGCGCGTCTTAAACACCCCTCTTCTGTCGATTATTTTCTCGTTGGTCGTTCTTTTCATCTACGGAAAAAACCCGTTGCCCTCGGGTATTATGTGGATGATTCATATGACAGGTCAGGCGGCTATTCCAATGTCATTACTTATTCTTGGGGCAATAATCTTTGACCATGTACCACTTTTGCGTTTTTCAGGTCGTTTGGGGACGGCATGCTCGGCTCTTGGCATACGGCTACTTCTTCTGCCCATTCTTTTCATCACCCTTGCCTTTTGGCTTCCCTTGCCCGAAAGCCTCAGAGTGGTCATGTGTCTGCAGGCTGGAATGCCTGCGGCGATGCTGCCTTTGGTAATTATCTCTCGCTGTGGGGGGGATATCCCTCTGGCGCTCAGAATTATTGTGGGGAGTACGGTTGGATCTTTCTTTACCATCCCTATCTGGTTTTCATTTTCCTTCGCTTGATTCTTGCAGATGGGCGTATTTCCTCTATTCTTTCGTCCAAGGTTCGAAGTGAGAACGCCGGACTTTGGATAGGTGAGCAGGTTGATCGTGTTATTGAAAAGATTTCTTTCCACGAGGGTGATTTTTTTCGGCACGCTCTGTACATGGAGGTGATGAATATATCAGTAAAGAATCCCCCTTGTCGTAATGAGCAGTAGGCGGGCTCGCCTGGAGATGAAGCAGAGCCTATGATGGAGCCACGAGTCTCGAGAAACAGCTTTTTGAGACCAGGAAGTTCGGTTGATGATACCGCTTTTTTTTCCCTTCTTAAGGAAAATCGACTGTCGAAGGTGTTGCAGCAGTCAGAGAGCAGGATTGAAAGACGAGGCTGTTTACTCTCAAGTTGTTTTAGTAAGCCGTACGAATCGAGAGCTTCGCTTTTGTGTGGAAGGGCTAGATAGGGCCAAGGACTTGGCGATGCGTTGGTCCTGAATCCGTGTCCTGCAAAGTAGACGAAGAAGATAACATTTGCAGATTGGGGAAGAGACGTTGCCCACTCTTTTATGCGTGCCATTACTGCGTCCTTGCCATGAAGCTCCCGAAGAGAGAGAGTCATGTGCGTCTGCTCAACGATGCAGTTGAGGAGCTTACGAACTTTGTTGATGTCAACGCGCACCTCTTCACGCAGTCCGGAAGCTATCGTATCATCGCTTATCAGCAACGCATGTACTGTGGGCTCTTCTGTGGAGGCGTAGCCTCCGCATACAAGTGTGCAAAAAAGAATGAGAAGCGAAACTATATATTTCATATACCTGGCAAATTTATTACTATAACTTACCAGTAACAGAAAGTGTATTTATTAATACAACATGTTTTTGTTTTAATAAAAGGCAAAGGACTTATGAGACGCGGATGAGTGAGAAGGGGCGTTGATATGGAGTGCAAAAAAGCGCTGTTTGTTCGAGGAGCTGATCCCACGAAGCAGCTGTATCGGGAGCTAGTCGTTGGAAGGCTTCGAGAAGGGCGAGGGTAAAAAGGCTGCCCTGTTGTCCTGCATACGATGGCGAACCTGGCTGGGCTCCAGTGGCCACAATGGTTCCTCTCGTTTTTAGGAAAAGGGAGCAAAGTCCGGGGCCTGCGATGGAAAAGGTGGTCGAAGCTTGCTTTGGTTGGAGGAGACTGGAGGGAAGATAGGTGGTATTGCAGCAGTCAAAAAGTAAGATGGCAAGACGAGGATCTCTCTCTTCAAAAAGAGAGCAGATTTTTTCTGCAGGGTAGCTCTCTTTATGAGGAGAAAAGTAGAGAGAGGGCCACGGTGTACTCTGGCTCTGAAGCCCATGGCCGGAGTAGTAAAAGAGAAGAATATCTGGTTGCTCTTTGGTCAGAGATTGGAGATGAGCTCTAAGTGAGGTGGTGGAAAGCTTTTTTCCCGACATTGTCTGGATTGTTGTTCTGATTCCTGTCGCTTTTTGCAGCTCTCTTAGCAGTGATGACATGAGGGAGACATCCTTTTGTACCGAAGATTTTAACTCTGAGTGGTTGTCAAAAGCTACGATTGCGTGGAGAGTAATTTGCTCGGTTTGGTCTGGCATTGCCGCGCTAGGAAGAAACAAAAAGAGTAACAGTACGTAGATCATTGGTCTAATATAATCGGGGTTACACGTATCTTATAAAAAGGACGTTGCCTGCCGTTGCTATCTTGAAAGGTTTTGGGGATGGTTCGCTCCAATACATATTCCCATTGCGTCTCGCTATCCCCGATCTCTTCTCTAAGGGCTTTGAGAAAACTTATGGAAAAAAGACTTCCAATCGTTCCTCCGGCAACACATGTTAACGCTGGTTGCCCTGGAGAGGCAGCACATGCCGTCACCATTCCTTTGGTATTAAGAAAGAGTGTCTGAAGACCTGGAAAAGGGGGGGTGAAAGGGATATATGTGCTGGTATTGAAAGGGGACTTTATTTTAAGCGCATCATTACAGCAATCGAAGAAGATAAGAGAGAGCCGAGGATGCTTTTTCTTGATAGCGCTGCAGATTTCTTTTGCAAATATGAAATCAGATTTTTTTCGTACCATTCTTCTACAGCTGAGAACTGGCCACGGATCAGACTTTTTTTTTGGGCGAAAACCGTGTCCTGAGTAATAAAAGAAGACAATATCGTCTTCTCGTATACGACTAATCCACTTTCTTATATTGTCTGTGGTGTACTTTTTTTCTAAGAGAGTTGTTTCGTCATGAGGGATTTGAAGATGGTGGGCAATATCTTTTAAGCTCTGTTGTATGGATTGGCAGTCACGCCACGTTCCTTCTCTAATATCGCTCGACTGTGTGTCTCCAACAATGAGAGAGTGAAGACGAACAGACGCTTCCAGGCAAGAGCAAAGGAGAAGAGGCAAAAAAAGTGAAAGAAAGTACCGTTTCATGCGTGTCCTGAGTCCTGAAAGTGCCAAACCAGCCTGGATGATACGAACAGATGTAGTAAAAGTACAGCCAATGGTAAGCTCTCTCTTGGGAAAAGAGGTTTCCAAATAAAAAAGTTGTCCCTTTTGTAAAAAAGGTAATTAGGTTATTTGAAAAAAAGATGAAGTTATAGTTAATCGTGCATAATTTTTCGAAGGACTTTAATATATGAGTGATATATCGCCGGTACGAGGTACTCTAGAGCTTTTAGGACGAATTAAGGACTATCAGTACTTATCGACGAAGGGGGGTCTTGCGGGCAAACGAGTTGATTTGGGGGCGGGTACTCTTTACATTCGGAACGCTTTGAGTTCGGCTTGGGGAAGGCGAGCAACTCTGGTCCCTGAAGAGCAGGGGAAAATTTGTGATGTGGTTGTTGACTTTCTCAACTCTAAAAAAGATGCGTTTAAATCGGGGGATCTTCCCCTTCTTGGAAAAATCGAACTTAAATTTCGACTCATGGTGGGGGAGGAGCGAGCAGCACCTGTCACTGAGGCCTATATCAACATAGCGAAAAGATTTTTTCCCGATGTTGGAGAACAAAGAGAGACTGTCCTTTTACATCCGGGAGGTCAATCGGAAGCTGGGGGGCAGATGGAGGCACCTGAGTCCACACTTTCTTCTATAATAGAACGTGGGCCTGCAATTGCAACCGTCAATACCTGCTGGTTTTTGAAGACTGGCCTCTCTCAGGATCAAAAGAAAGAGTGTGAAAAGCTCGTTCAGGACCTATATGACAGGAGTTTAGCATCAGAACCTTTTCGAGAAGAGGAGTGGCTTGTCCTCGCGCGCACTCTTGTTGTGATTCTCGAAAATGGGGGGGATCCCGAAGTTCTTGAAAAAGCCAAAGATATTTTTATTCGCTATTATCTTCGATCTAATAAAAATTCCCAGCTTCCTGGCGAATACCTTCAGCTATTTAAGATTGTGGCAAAAAGCACAGATCTAAAAGAACAGATTGCCTTCATCCGCTCTTCTGCTGCTTTTAAAGGGAAGGATCCAAATGCTACACAAGCTCGTGAGCTTTTGAAACAAGAGTATACAAATGCCAGATGGCAAGAAAATCCCCTTTTCTTGGAGGGGTTTACTCTCCCGAAACCGTGGAGAAGGGCAGACGATAGCCGAACAGACAGGGAAATTATAAACAATCTTGTTCACGAACTCGCCGAAAAGAGTGTTGATGAGCTGACAGAGCTTGGTGATGATCTTTCAGTTGCGCTGCTCTTTATTCTCTCTTCGCACACATTTCAAGATAGCCATATGATGCGATGTAAAAAAGATGTTCGCACGTTAGCCAAGAAGCTTCCTCTGGTTTTCAAGGAGATTGGTGAAAAATATCCTGCAGACGATGCTGAGCGCATCCGATTTAGTAATTTCAGGAAACTGTATCAATTTTTCACAGGTTCTGATTTTCTGACACGTATGAGTCAGGAAGAAAGGGGAAAATCGAGTGTTACCCTTCGATCTGGGCAGGCCGCTGGAAGGCGGTCAGAGCGGTTTTCTCTATGGGGATTTAAGGGGAAGTCTCGTGAACTTGCGGGAAATGTTAGAGATGAGTTTGATATGGACTGGCTTCACTCCTGCTTGGAAGATGCACGGGTCGTTGCCGTACATGAGCAAAAGCAGAGTCGGAAAGGCAGACGAGCTCCTGCTGGAGACCACTTTACATCTGCACCTTCTCCTTGCCGTATCGCCCCTTCTGCGGGCATAGATGTTGCCTGGGATTTGCTTTTTAATGATCTTCCTATTGACACATCATCACCAGAGGCTCTCGAGCGGTCAAAAGCCTCCTGGCAAGAGGGACAGGAGCGAGCTTTGAACCTGGCACAAGAGATCAAAGCGCGTTTTGAAAGACTTGACCCTCCGCTCGAATTTGTCTCTATCCTGGCTGCTGTTCAGCAAGATACAGAGGCTCTCAAACTTTTCCTAGGGGAATATGATGATGAAGGGCTTACCCTCTTAAAAGAGTACGTGTACCCTTATGTTGTTCTTATGAGAAGAGCTCAAACCCCGTTTGATCATGTGGCCGCCAAGTTTATTGCAGGCGCTGCCAGTGCTGATGAGGTGGCTAGTCTTGGAGGGGAAAATCCAGCTACACGGGCGGCTGTATTCAAAAACGTGATACGCATGATGCGACCGGAAGAGGGGAGCTTATGCGAGAGCGTTATTCATACCAGTCAGATACAGATGCTCAAAACCATGACAGGCGCTATTGAAAGGGGGAAACAGGTCTATATATGTAATGAAACAGGGTCTGGTAAGACAACGATGTCAAAGTTGGCGCCTGAGATTGTCTCATTTCATGTGCCTATGGTCCTTCATGTGGCCCCCTTTACCCAATCTGAAAAAGGGTGGCAAAGACTTTCCAAATGGGGAGATCTAGAGGGAGTAAGCAAAGAGGAAACCCCTCACTTTTGGATTACGGCAGCCGATCTTGCTCTGCTCATGCAAGAGGGGGTTCCTAAAAGATACCAGGCGCTTTTTAGGAAAACATTTTTCTTGATGGATGAGTATGACAGTGAGCCGTATAGCCTTAAAGTAGCCGATCCGTCTGGCAGCGTGGTAACATCATCGATTCAAGATGAGGTTTTCTTTACTCATGGTTGCCAGCGGGTTGCGAATATGTCGGCCACCCCAAACCTCGAGACCTTTGATAATATGATGACAGACTGTAGAAAAAAACTTCAGCGGTATCAAGATGGTGAGATAGAACCAAATCCACTCCTTGAAGAGCACTATGGGCAGAAAATAGGGGGGTTACAAAGACAAAGAGAAGAGATGATTCAGGCCATGGCTAGAGAGTGGAGGCGTCAGTTAACCCTTAAGGATCTCCCCGCTGTTTCTACTGAAATGCAGCAGGTGGAGCAAATTTTTAGCGATTTGGCGCGGCTATCATTACCTTCTGGGGATTGCAGTTATCTTGTTGAAATGCCGAAAGTTACTCTTGCCGATGATGTCGTTTCTTTGATGCGTCAGGAGATGACGAAAACCTTTGATGGTCGTCCTTCTGCCCTGTTATTTAGAGACAGTTCTGGAGAGGTGCAGGCCCATTTTTGTGAGGACGGTGTTTCTTGGAGAACCCTTTCTTTGAAAGAGTTTACAGATGAGTACTATACAACAGCTCAAAAACCAACAGTCGTCTGTTTTTATGCTCAAGACAGTGTTGGTGGCGATTTTGGTATCTTTAGCAATGAGCGGTTTGTAAGAGGGCAATATATCGTCTATCCAGGAGAGATTTTGCCCAGCTACGCTATCTTTCAAAACATGAGACGACAACGTGTTAATGTGGTGGGGGGATCTGCTGTGTCGCATTCAACGACTCCTGTCACTTTTTATATGGGTATAGAGGCACAAGAGAGTTTACAACTCTCTTCAGACGAAAGAGCGGCTCTTGATGAGCTGGATGAAAGTGTCAAGCAAGAGGAGACCGACGCGCTTCGAAAGGCAAAACTTATAGAAAAAGCAAATGTTACAGCAGAACATATGAGGCGTCTTCAAGAGTTTAGTCGCTTGAAGATGAAGACTGTTCGTAAGAAGCAAAAACTCCTTATAGAGCTTCTTTCAAGAGATATACGGCAACTTGAAGGGGTGATTGACTCTTCTTCAGGAGAGATACTTGATACCAATGAGGTCAAAAAGGCTCTTCGCAGCGCCCTTTCTCACGGGCTTGAAACTCTTCTTATGGAGCATGAGGCAAATCCTGAAAAGGTGAGAAGAGAGTTGCTGAGCAGTGCAATAGGTGACGTTACTGTTTTACCTTCAAGCCATAGGTTTGCTCAAGACGAAATAGAAGAAAACGAGGCTCTTGTTGATTTAAAAGAGGCTTTTGGAGGTGATGAGGGGCTAGACGTTCTACTCACTTCTGGCAAGGATCTTTATGCGGAGATTCAAAGAGTTATAAACACGCTGTATAACCAACAGGCAACGTGTGTTGATCTTTGGCTGAAAAAACTCTCTCGTATAGCTGTTGGTAAAAAGTCTCCAATTCTTTCTCCTAAACCGAGTCCGAAAGCGGTTGCTAAAACGTTACGAAGGGTGAGAGGGGGGAGGGAGAAAGAGAGTGTTCCCGATGTAGATCAAGATTTGCCGCTGTCTCCCCAACGTCACGGTGTAAAGACTCCTGCACCAGACCTCATGATCAAATCGCTGTTGGGAGCAGATGTTAGAGATCCCCAGAGGGCTCGCCGTTTTCTAAGAAACCTCAAAGCAGAGTCAAAAAGGGCAAAACAATTTCAAAAAGAACATCGGGAGTTTGTAGAAGAGCACAGACCTCAACTCGCACGTCTAAAGAGTGATCTTATTGCTGTAGTAAAAGAGCAGTTGCCTTCGATTAGCGATCTTGTTGCAGCAGATTCTGGTTTAGAGGAAAAAGCAGAGCGGGTAGATCAATATGAGCAGCTATGCCGTGATTATTGTGAGAGGGGGCTGGTTGAACGGGCGTAATCAGGTAATTTGCTCCAGGAACTTTCCCAGGGGGATTCTAGGCGTTGTTGCAAATAGGTGTGAAGTTCTTCTGAGTTTTCAGAGAGCCATACTGCGAACCTTCTAAATACCTTGTCCATATCCCATTTCATTTCATCCTGAGAAGTCATCTTTGGGTTTTTGTGAAACCCTCCGATATCGATAAAGATTGCTGTTGTCCCGACGAGGCCTGCATTTTTAAATAAATCAGGATCAGAGTCTTGAATCTCTTTTCTTGACCTATGCGCGATTATCCCAACGAGAGAGTCGATAGCGGCCTTTGCGCTATCCATATCGTTTTTGGCTATCCATTTTTCAAAGCTTGACCGAATCAGATCGGCTTTTCGCTGTAGGGCAAATCCGTGGTCTGCAAGATCGATGGCATACTCTCTTCCAATGCCATCTCTGATGGTTACAGGAAGAGAGTAGCTTTTAGATGGAATGATTTGAGCGAAGGCAAGAGCACACTCGGAGCGAAGAGATAGCGCTGCAATCTTATAGCTGTTAAGAGTAAGAGATATTCGGTGTTCCCTTCGTGCAACCAAGCTATCTCTATATTCTCTGATAGAGTTTGGAAGTGGAATGGCCTGAAACCAGGGGGCCGCCGGCTGCATATGGTGATATTTAAAAAGCTTGAGGATGTACTGGCCATCTTCGCTTATAAATGCGTACGCCTGAGAGCCTTTCTTCAGGTAATAAAAGAGTTGGTCTGTACAGCTTTTAAGCTGACTCAATTTTCGTGCAGAAGGTGGGGGAAGAGAAAGTTCGTCGGAGAGAACAAGCGTTGTCCGAATTCGTTCTAGGCTAAACCCCTCTGTGAGGGCATAATAAATGATTCTGATGCCGATTGCAGCACAAATGAATATAAGGGCAATTCGAGTTGGGTTCTTTTTTTTCATCATCTGTAAAGGCTAGCAATATTTCGTTAAATTAAAACCCAAGTTGTGTCCTAGATCACGCTTGAACAGATCTGCACGCAACACGTGAAAAATTAATTACTTTGGGCAAGTATTACCTCGCCCTTCACCATTTAATGTTTCGCTTGTCACGTTCGATTGTGTTCAAGCGTGATGTAGGGCGTAACTTGGATTCGAGCGCCAATTGTACCCGGTAGCGGTTCAGATCTCAAGAGGGGAATAAAAAAACCTCCGTGAACCTGTTGGGCGCGCGGAGGTTTTTAGATAGTACTCGATGTTCTCTACGGAGATATCTCTGCTATCTTAAGGAATGTGATACGACCTGGAGGATTCATTCCATTGTCTACACCATCATTGTCAGTGACATCACTGTTATCCATGTCATTTGCGATTGGATCTATGAAGACAAGAGAGTAGTCTGAGGACGTATTTCCACGGACAAGAACAAGCTCAACATTGTCTGAGGCACTTGTAATCTGACACAGTGCAGACCCAACAAATGCCCCACATTCGCCTGCGGTAGGCGAGCAGTCGGCATCTACATAACTTGAGGCCCAGTTAAGGTATGTCTTATTACCCCCAATATCGAGGAACATCTGTTTAAAGTTTATGGAGTCGTTATAGATTGTGAAGTAGAAGTCAACTTTGTATATGCCGGGTGTAAAGCCGCTAAACTGTGAGTCAACATTGAGAGAAATTCCTGGTGAATTCATAAGTAGCTGATCGAAGGGAACAACGATTTCGTCGTTGTGTGCAAGTTCCCCTTTGTTCTTACTTTCGCTGATTCTTGCTGTTGCGTAGACAGGAGCAAGAGCTGGACCTGTGGGTCCTGTTTGTCCTGTAGGCCCCTGTGATCCTGGACTCCCAGTAGGTCCTGCTAGACCTGTGGGCCCTGTTTCTCCCGTGGGTCCTTGTGATCCTGCCTCTCCTGTAGGACCTTGTAACCCTATAGGGCCTTGCGACCCTGTAGGGCCTGCTTCTCCTGTGGGACCCGCTTCCCCTGTAGGTCCTGGTGGCCCTTCCGCACCTGGGCAGCCATCATTTCCATCCTTACCATCTTTACCGTCTTGGCCGTCTTGGCCGTCTTGGCCGTCTTGGCCTGCAGGACCGGGGGGTCCCATTGGTCCTGGCGTGCAGCAACAGTCGTGTGCATTGTCACATTTGTCAAGCTTGATCTTTATTTTGTTTTTTGGATGACAGCCTCTTTCGGCCGACTCCGTCTCATTGGATTCGCTGACTACAGCGTAACCGCTTTGTGTGACAAGGCAGAGACAAATAGCCCCTAAAACGATGCCTAAACGATTTTTCATAAAATATCCCCTTGATTGAATACATTGTTCAGCTATGGCAAGATATATTTTTATTGGTTGTTTGTTGTAAATAGATTTTTATGGCTAGGTGTTTTTAAGGGTCTATTTTAGTGAGAAAAAAATAGAAGCTCAAAAAAAGGGCCGAGAGAAAACTCTCAGCCCTAAGATAGTTCAATATGTAATGTTTGGCTAGTCGTCAGTTGTAATTTGCTCAAAGACTACGCGTGTAGGGTAGTTGAGAGGTGTGCCGCTGTCTACAAAGATTAGCTCATCTGGACTAGAGTCAAGAGCGCCAACGAGCATGCGTATTTGCACCTGAGTGTCGTCTATTGGAACTTCAAAGAGAGAGGCGCCAGAGAAGGAGACAATTGAGCTGGAACTGGCAGGATCGTATTCCGAAGCGTTCCATGTGAGGGGGTGTTGAAATCCCCCTATATCCAAGTAGATTGAGCTGAAGGTTATGTTGTCATCTTCACCGTGCCTCATAAATTGAAAGCGGACGGTGTACATACCCTTTGGGAGGGTGAATGTATCTGTAAGTGCGTCTAGTGTAATGCCCCTGCTATAATCCAGCGTTGTGAAGGGAAGTGTTATGATATCCCCTACAGAGGGTATTCCAAAATTTTTTGGGCTCTCTTGGAATGCTGCGGCGTATACCGGTCTGCACTTTGGCCCCACTGGCCCTGTACATCCCTTGGGGCCACAAGATGACCCTTTACCACTTGGAAGGCCATCGAGTTCGATCTTTGCCTTAGATTTAGACTTTGCTCCTTTTTCAACGAGCCGATGTTGAGTATCTTCTTGTGAGATACCAGAAGCCTGTATCTGCTGAGAGAGCAGGCATAGCGAGATAGCCCCGATTATTCTCAAGTATGTTTTCATATATAGAATCCCTATAAAGTTTGTGGCTACCGAATACTGTTTGGGTAGCTGTTACATTCATATACCTCGTTGCACGTTACGAAAGATCATCGATTTTCTGAAAGACAACACGTACTGGATAGTTGAGGGCGGTATTAGGGTCTTTGAAAATCAACTTTCTCCCGCTCCCTTCTACAGACTTGACTTGTGTGCATAGTTTTACTGGGGTGTTGTTAGCAGGAACTTCAAAGATAGTTGATCCAGAATAGGTGGTGTATTTGTTGTCGGGGTCGTGGATGGTAGATATCCAAGCTAGATTAAGGGGTACTCCTCCAATGTCTAAGTAGACTGGGTCGAGAAGATGGCTATTCTCATCGTGCATAAATTGAAAGTGCATGCTGTACACGCCCTTGGGTAGGGTCAGCGTATCTGTAGGGCCATCGAAAGTGATTCCTTCGGATCGAGCCAACGTGTCGAGGGGAATAGTTACAGGGTCACCAGCTATGAGAGCCCCCTTGTCAACGGGATCGACTTGGTAGGCCAAGGCGTATGCCGGAGTGCAACAACGCCCTCTTGGTCCGGCGCATCCTGGGGGGCCTTTTCCACCGGGATTGAGTTTGAACTCAGACTCAGATTTAGAGCCCGATCCTTTTGCAACAAGCTGATACTGGTTTGTATCGTCTGGTGGAGTTTCTGCTGCTTGCATCTGTTGAAAGAGCAAGCATAAGGAGAGAGCCCCTATAATCCTCGAGTATGTTTTCATGACAAATCCTATATTTTGCTACATGTTCTCCTGGTACCTTGATTACGCAAGGCTCGCAATTTTTCTAAACACAATGCGGGTGGGGTGGTTGTTGTCCACGCTGGGGTATTTAAATACAAAAGACTCGTTACCTTCCTTACGATTGATCTTCATAAAAAAGCTCGCCTGCGTGTCGTCTGTATGAACTTCAAAGATAGTCGACCCAGAAAAAGAGCTAAGAGAACCTCCCACATCGGGATCATTTACTGCAGGAGCCCAACCTAGGTTAAGGGGGACACCGCCGATATCCAAATACATTTGGCCGAAGGCGTACTCTGAATCATCGTCGATGGCAAATTGGAAATCGACAATATAAACACCCTTTGGAAGGGTGAATGTGTTTGTAACGTCATCGAGCGAGATTCGCTTGGCGTAATCTAGGGTGTCGAAGGGGAGTTGTATAACATCATCGATAAACTTCTCACCAAGGTTTACCTCCACTGATTGGTATGCAGCGGCGTATGCCTGGGAATATGATGGGCCTCTTGGTCCTGTACACCCTTTCGGTCCCGGTTTATGAGGACAATTCTGTACAGGCATATCGAGAATAATCTTAGATTTTGATTTAGACCCTTTTTCTGTCAGGTATGCCTGCTCATCATCGGGTGACAGACCGTGAGCCTGCTGCAAGAGCACACAGCAAAGAAGTGTTCCTACAACCTTTAAATATGCATTCATAAAATGGTTTCCTTATAGATAGAAATCTGCCGCCCAACCCATATGGGCGGCAGATCTTAAGGTTTATTACATCCTACGCATCAGGGAAGCTCCGCGATCTTCACAAGCGTCATCCTTAGCGGTGCATTGTTGCCAGACCAGGCCTGTGCATCGTTGAAATAGACGGTTGGAGTCGAAGTCTTGTTCATTACGAGAGAAATTTCAACATCATCTGGACTTAGGCTAGCTGGATCTCTGATCTCAACAATTGTAGTCCCGCCATACGAAATAGAATTCTGCCTAAAGGAAAGTTCCCCATAGGTAGTAGAACCACGCATCCTATCACCGATAGTCCAGTCCAGGGGTAATTCACTATCCGGCGGCCCCACCACTGATGGTTTAACATTCAGATAAATTCGATTCATATCGATATAATTTGTATTGGCGGCAGCCGAAACATCATCTGTGGTTGTCAAAATAGCCTGAAAACTCACCTGGTAGACCCCCTCGGGGACGGCGAGGCCAGGAGCTATCGTATCATCGACATCCGATGAATGGGGTCCGAGGCTATCGAATGGTGCTGTGATTTGCCATCCAGACCAACTTTCAACTGTTGAGGAAGCGCTACGAAATACCGTCGCATATGTATGCGCTGTTCCTGTAGGTCCCTTTGGACCAGTTGGTCCTGATGGCCCTGTAGGACCAAACAGACCCGTAGGCCCTGTTACCCCTGTTGCTCCCGTTGGACCGGTCGGACCCGTGGACCCTGTTTCGCCTGTAGGCCCTGTAGGCCCTGTAGGACCTGTTGGACCCGTTGGACCTGTTTCGCCTGTAGGCCCCGTTGGACCCGTTGGACCCGTGGGACCCGTGGGACCCGTGGGACCAGTCGGACCTATTTCCCCTGTAGGCCCTGTATCGCCTGTTGGTCCTGTTTCGCCTGTAGGCCCTGTTTCGCCTGTGGGCCCTGTATCGCCTGTTGGACCTGTTTCGCCTGTAGGCCCTGTTTCGCCTGTTGGACCTGTTTCGCCTGTTGGGCCTGTTTCGCCTTGTTCACCTGGACATCCTTGTGGTCCCGCCGGTCCTGCCGGTCCTTGCACCCCTTGCGGTCCTTGTGGTCCTGCCGGTCCTTGGGCGCCATCTGTTCCATCCTGTCCATCTGTTCCGTCCTGTCCATCTGTCCCGTCCTGTCCATCCTGACCGGGCGTTCCGGCAGGTCCTACTGGCCCTTGTGGTCCCGCTGGTCCTTGCGGTCCTGCTGGTCCTGCTGGTCCTTGTTCACCCGTAGGTCCCTTACAGCCCGGAGGACAGCATGTGCAGCAGCCTGGAGCGCAGTTGCAGCTCTGTTGGCATCCACCACCGCATCCACCGCAGCTAGAACCCGTTTCACCCGTAGGTCCTCTGGGCCCAGTGTCACCTGTTGCCCCTTTGGGCCCTTCAGGCCCTTCTGGACAATCTACTGGTGGGTGACCAACATGAGGGTGTTGTTGCTGGGGCATGTAAATTTTAATCTTGGACTTAGATTTGGAGCCCTTTTCAGAAAGTGTTAGCTGCTGGTCTTTGTCATCGCTAGCAGCATAAGCTCCTTGTGAGAAAAGGCAGAGGCAAAGCGCCCCTATAACTATGCCTAAACGCTTTTTCATGATTGCTCCTATATAAGAGTTGTTTACGTCTTTTGATAAGGTATATTTTTGTGAGGATTTCTTGTAAACGCAAAAAATGAATTTTTTCTGCATACGAAGAATTTGTGGGAGATACGAGTGAGAGCTGGTTTGATTGATGAGATGAAAATGTAAACTATTCAACTATACTAAACATAGTATTGTGTGAGGAGTGGGTACGGAGGTATATAAAAAACCAATATAGAAAAATTTAGAAAAAATCTGAGGTTTTTTCTGAGGAACAGGGGTGATTTCTAAGAAATGGAAAAAAGGGCATTGCTGAAAAAGGCGTGAGTCCGCTATTGTTTTAGCCGTCTCTATTGCGGAAGTTGCAAATAGGGACATAACACACCACAAGAGTGTGTAGATAAGCAACATTGACAGTGCAAGTGGAATGGTGTGCAAGCAATATAAAGAGCTTGTGCGCGGATCTTCTAACATCTTTTATGTTTAAGATTGATGCGCCAATTTAGATTTTTTTTGTAACTAAGAATTTGATCTTGGTTCAGACTGAACGCTGGCGGCGTGGATGAGACATGCAAGTCGAACGAAAGGGGGAGTAATCCTCCTTTAGTGGCGGAAGGGTTAGTAAGGCATGAGTAATCTACCTCTTACCTCGGAATAACGGTTGGAAACGATCGCTAATACCGGATGAGGTTACAGTGAGACATCTTGTTGTAATCAATGTAGGGGACCCTGAAAAGGGCCTCGCGGTAGGAGAGGGGCTCATGTGGTATCAGCTTGTTGGTGAGGTAATGGCTCACCAAGGCTAAGACGCCTAGGCGGATTGAGAGGTCGACCGCCAACACTGGGACTGAGACACTGCCCAGACTCCT
>Ga0180438_10000308_pt1 | contig 98007 bp, 70 predicted proteins | sample SS_ome_12_FD_132455 | JGI IMG/M metagenome (GOLD analysis project Ga0180438, IMG submission 132455) | Hypersaline lake sediment archaeal communities from the Salton Sea, California, USA - SS_3_D_2 metaG | ecosystem: Environmental > Aquatic > Non-marine Saline and Alkaline > Hypersaline >... | reverse complement strand
TCACCTCAAACCCGGAGCCGTACTGCTCCATAAAGCAATACTTCATTTGGGGCGTTTCGAGAAGATGGCCAACGCTTTTTTTAAGATCGCCCGATCCTCTTCCAGATCCGCTATCCTTTTCTTCAACCTGAAGATCTCTTCTTCATGCGGCTTCATATGACCTTTGCCGGGAAATGAATGCTCCTTATCCTGCAGGTATTCAGCCTTCCATCTGTGCAGCATGTTCTCATGGATCCCTAAATCCCGGGCGACCGCTCTGACTGTCCGGCCCCCATCCAGAATGAGCCTCACAGCGCTTTCCTTAAATTCCCGATCGTATCGTCTTCGTTCCCTCGGTTCTCCCATAACAAACCTCCAAGTTTGATATTATGTCAAACTTTTCGGTGTGTCCACTAAACCGGGGGAAGTCCACCCAGGAACTCTGGGGGTACGTCTTTTATTCTGGCTATGTCTGTTATCTTGCCCTTGACATCGAAGCCCGAGGAGCATCTGACTTTGCAGGGAGTGCATGTGTTGCACGGGATGTTCACAAGATCGAGATGATCGAGCGTTTTTCTGGCTTTATACGGGCTGTTGTAGCCAAAGGCATACATGTAGCTGCGCATCAGGGTCGGGATATCCAGATCGGCCGGGCACTGAGGCAGACATTCCTCGCATTGGGAGCAGAACATCCCGGTTGCCAACGCTTCCTGTTCCGGTTGAAGATCGGCCTTTTCCTGCGGTGTCATTTCCAGGTTTTCCATGACTGAGAGCAATTCGTTCATTTGATCGAGAGTTTTAAAACTCGGGATCGCCGTGTGGATGTTCTCATCCTGAAGGACCCATTTCAAGGCGGCAGTCATGTTGATCATTTTTTTCTTTTCTTTTCGGTCCCAGTAGACACCGGCCTGGGTCTTCATGGCCACAATCCCCATGCCTTTTCCGGCAGCGTAGGCCACAGCCTCGGTGATTTCGCCCTTGTTCTTCTTCCTGAAATTCTGGGCGGTCAGCACCACATCATAGATCCCGCTGTCCGTGCAGGTGCGGATGATTTCCGGTTCGTTGGCGTGGGTGGTCACGCCGAGCCAGCCGAGCTTGCCCGCCTTTTTATACTCTTGCAGGATTTTGACGTAGGGCTCATACAGGGCGATTTCGGCGTGCATGACGCCGCCGAGATAGTAGATGTCGATGTAATCCAGAGCCAGCCTCTCAAGGCTCCCTTCGATGTATTCCCTCAGTTTTTCGGGCGTGATGGCCTCCTTGATCTGCTCGGCCTTTCGGAACTGCCACATGCCGATGCTCGTTCCGATAACGTACGAATCGCGGGGGCGGCCCTTAAAAACATCTCCGAACATTCTTTCGTCGTTGCCTTCGTTGTAATCGGCCGACGTGTCGATGTGCGTAATGCCGGCGTCGAGTGCCGCCTTGACAACGCCTGTGGCATCATAGGTCCCCATGCTGACTATCGGCACCTTGATGCCGGTTTTGCCCAAAGTGCGGTAGATGAATTTCCGGTCTTTTTGGGCATACTCTGGAGTACCGCTGCCCTTTTTGAGCTTTGCGGGAGCCACAATGGCGCCGGCCAGGCCCGTCACTCCGTTTCTGATAAATTCTCTACGGCTTTTGATTTTGAGGTTGTCGTTCATACGTCCTCCTTCAATTGGTCGACATCAGAGTATTGACGCTTACACGCCGTGATAAAAATTCAAATATATCCTTTCTGAACATTCTTCAGTCGTGAACAACCCAGCAATAAACATACCAATATCGCCTTCTGGGGTATACTTTTGCTTAAAGACCTTGTGATGTCAATGTTTTTTACAATGGAGATAACTCTCGTAGACTCGGCACTATGCTGAATTATTCATTTGGATTGAAGATAAGGCACAAGGAATAATCATTAGACAATTCTCAATGAATTTTTTATAAAACATATACAGAGTGTAAATTTAAAAATGAAATTTGAAGATTTGGGATTCTGCCACTGGTTTCGGGAGAGGTTGGAAGAGTCTGTTCATTCTGAGTCTGCTTTCGCTCGGGTTGTGGCTGTGCACAAGGACAACTACACAATCAGGAATGAAAAAGCTGAAATCCCCGCCGAATTGACGGGGAAATTGCTGTACGGAATGGAATCCAATCTCGATTTGCCAGCAGTCGGAGATTGGGTTTATGTGCAATACTTCAACGAAGACACTCTGGCCATTATCCAGGACATAATGCCCAGAAAATCGCTTCTCAAAAGAAAAGCTGCCGGTAAAAAGATCGAATATCAACCGATAGCCGCCAACATCGATGTGGCCTTTATCGTGCAAGGGCTCGATCTGGACTTCAATGTGCCGCGGCTCGAGCGCTATTTGACGATGGTGCATGAAGCCCAAATCAGGCCGGCCATACTGCTCAGCAAGAGCGACTTAATCTCAGCCGAAGAGCTGGAGCAAAAGATCGCGGAGATCACGCGTCTGAATCCTGAATTGGAGATAATTCCCTTCAGTAATGAAAGCGGTGAAGGACAGGATGCCATTCGGGCACTGTTGGAACGGGGCAATACCTATTGCCTTCTGGGATCATCCGGCGTAGGAAAAACGACGTTAATAAACAGGCTCATCGGAGAGGACGTCTATGCGACCGCGGCCGTTCGTGATTCAGATGGGAAAGGGCGTCACATCACGTCCCGCCGTCAATTGATCGTTCTGGATCAGGGGGGTATGATTATCGATACCCCTGGCATGAGAGAGCTGGGCAACATCGGCGTTCAGAGTGGCCTGGATGTCACCTTCACCGAGATTCACAACCTGGCAGAGAATTGTCGTTTCAAGGATTGCACTCACACCAATGAACCGGGGTGTGCCGTCATCAGAGCCGTAAGGAGCGAAGAATTGGATGAGCGGCGCTATAAAAGTTATATCAAACTACGGAAAGAATCAGACTACTACGACCTGTCCTTTCTGGAGAAGCGAAATAGAGATAAGAAATTCGGCAAACTGCGCAAATCGGTTCAGAGAAACCACGTAAAGGAATAGCCGCAGCGCCCCGCGAACGTTCCTTTTCTCAGCTTCCTCTTGAAGTCAAAATTATTGAAGGGTGGCATCTCTGGACATGAACACAGACAATTTCCAATTTAGGGGTCCTCTTTGAGAAATCTCCTGTACCAGTTGATCCATCGGGTCATGACATCGGCGAATTGCTTCGGGTGGGATATGCCGTGTCCGGCATCCGGGTAGAGAACCATCCGGACCTCAACTCCGATATCATTCAGGGCTCTGTAGAGTTCCCAAGCCTGGGATACCGGTACCCTCCGGTCCCGTTCTCCGTGCATTATTAAGGTCGGCGTAGTGCAGTTCTTGAGGTAAGCGATAGGGGAAGAGCGCATGTAGTTTTCCATGTTGAGGACGGGAACGCCCATGTATTCCCACCGGGCGACCTCACTGTGATTGACGTCTCCCGGGCCGTAGCGGCTTGCGTTGTTGGAGTACCCGGCCACACTGACGGCGGCCTTGAACCTGTTTGTCTGGGATATGATCCAGTTGGTCATGTAGCCGCCGTAACTCCAGCCTCCGGCCACCATCTGCGAAGGATCGACCAGCCCTTTTGCGATCAGATAGTCCACACCCGTCATGATGTCCTTGTAATCGATGTCTCCGAGCCTACCCCGGTTGGCCCTGTAAAAATCGCTTCCGAAACCGATACTCCCTCTAAAATTCGGCTCGAAGACGATCATTCCCTCCTGGGCGAAGAGTTGAGGAAACAACCCGAAATCATCCAGGCTCATCCCGTCAGGCCCTCCGTGGGGAAGAACGAGCAGGGGATGGGGTGTACCCGGCTTGTAATCCGGAGGAAATGTGATGACGGCTTCGATAGGGGCACCGTCATAGCTAGGATAGGCGAGCACTTCTGTGCGGGCGAGGTCTTTGGCGTCCATCCATTCTTCCGGTGCATAGATAGGCTCAGCCTTTTCAGGGTTGTCTCCGAAGGTGTGGACGTAAAGCTTGGAGGGCGTGTGGCCGTGGCTACCGAAGAACAGAAGTTGCCGTGATTTTGGATTAAGGGAATACGAGAAGGTGACGAAATAGGGCTCCAGAAGGGCCGTGACCTTCCCTCCGCCGGCCGGAACGCTGTAGATTCCGGTGTAGCACCTTCTAAGCGTCAAGAATGTAAGAGTGTCATTGTCGAGCCAGCGGACGGATTGGATGGTAGGATCGAATTCCGCGGTGAGGTCCCGTGTTTCCAGTGTCTCTAAATTGGTGACAAACAGAGAATTTCTGGCCGAGTAGCCCACCGTGCTGCCCACGAACGCGATTTTGCTGTTGTCCGGAGAAAATTCCAGGTTCCCGAAGTATTTGGCGTAAGTATAGGCGAATAGCTCGTGCCCTTCATCGTCGATCAGAAGGATCTTTCCGCCGTTGAGAATATGGTAAAGATCGGAATTTTGCGCTGTGTGAAGGAGAAATTTTCGTCCGTCAGAAGCAGCGGCCATGTCGCTTATATAGAAGGCGCCGGCCGTGATCTTTTGTCTGTCCATGGTACTCTCCAGAGATTGGATCCAGAGGGACGATGTGTGTTCCCTTGTGCCGACCGTATACCCTCCGCCCGCGGCTTCTTCGGCCTTCAGGAGCTCAGGAGCGCGAGGCTCAGCGGTGACATAGACGATTTTAGAATCGTCTATCCATCGGAATAAATCGACGCCCTCCTCCGCTTCGGTGAGTTGTCTTGCCTCACCGCCGCTAAGCCGAATGACATGGACCTGCCGTTTTCCGGTCCGAGCCGAGAAAAAGGCGACCATTGAACCGTCAGGGGACCATTGGGGACCCCAGTCTGATTTCTCCGCATTGGTGAGTTTGAGCCTTTTTGAGCCGTCTATCGACATGAGACAGATATTGTAGATGCGTTCTCCGTCCCAGTTTTTTTTCTCTCCCCATTCGTAAACGATGAGGCTTCCGTCAGGACTGACTTGGGGATTGCTGAACACAGCCCTGCCCAGATATTCCTGGATGGTTAATGTGCTGGGCTGATCTTTTCCGAAGACTGGTAGAAAGATGACGAGAGTCAGAAGGATACTCAACCTTTTGTTCATAGCCAGCTCCTTAAAAAGAAAATGACTTTCATTTTATGTCTGACCTCATTAGAGGACCTAACACATAATCGGCTGCAATAAAAACTATGGACTCATTGTTAATAACGAAATAGATTTGGAAATGGATGTCGTGTTCACCGCATTTTTGGATAAGAAGAACAAGAATAACCTTGATAACAGCTATGCGTAAGGGATATGATGAAAGGCCAATCTGTGGCTCATGAACCGGGACATGCAAGGATTTCAGTCAATCGGTTTCGGCATTTTTTTAACAACATTTTTATGGGAGGAGGACGAATGAAATCAGAGGGATTGAGAAAGCTTTGTGCAGTGCCGACAGCATTGGTTTGCCTGTTCCTTGTTTCGATGGTTTTTACCGGTTGTCAAAAAACCGGTAGTTCGGCTGTGCCCGATTACAACGCGTTGACTCCAAAGTGGGAAGGTTATGAGAGAGGCTCCGATTACGCCACCATGAGTGACGGTGTCAAGATTGCGGTCGATTACTATCTTCCAGCCAAGTTTCTCGGAGAGGGAACGCCAGCTGAGAAATTTCCTGTTGTCCTCCAATATACCCCTTACTCACGGGGTTCTGTCGATGTGAAAACCGGCAAAGTGTACCCTTCATTTTCATGGCACAGCGATCTTTTCCTCTCCCAGGGTTATGCCATTGCCATTGTCGATATGAGAGGGACAGGGGCATCCTTTGGATATTATGTCGATTTGTCCCAGCAACTGGCGGATGACGGAAAGGAGATCGTGGACTGGATTGCCGCCCAACCCTGGTGCGACGGCAATGTCGGCATGGCCGGGGGCTCATACCTCGGTTGGTCTCAAATCGCCACAGCCTCGCGTGCTCCTGAAGCCCTCAAATGTATAGTGCCTATGGAGACGCCACTCGAGGAGTTCACGGGAGATCTCTATCCGGGGGGCATTCTCGGCTATGCCTTTTTTGAAATGTGGGCCGGTTTTGTCTATGTCGGGCAGAGGAATTATTTGCCGCCCTTTTCCAATCCCTCCCCGCCCGTTAAAGATGAGGACGGCGATGGGGAGATTCACGATGAAATTCCTCTGGATTTGAACAACAACCAGACTTTCCTGGATGATTATGCCTGGCCTGTGGATCCCGACAATCCCCCTCAGTATCCCGATGGCGTGAACCGATCCCAGCACTTTTACTTCGACGCGACCTCCGAGCATCATGCCCATCCGGACGGCGCTCCGGGAAATTATGAACTCATGGGCTGGATGGTGAAGTATCCCTATATCGATCAGAAAAGGTGGATGGATGGGCACACGGGATACGATCAAGCTGCGAATTTTGTCCCCGGGATAATGGGCTCCGGTATCGCGATCTACCACTGGGGAGGTTGGTTCGATGCCTACTGCAAGGGGAGTTTCAAGCTCTTTGCCACGATGAAAGGAACGAATCCCTCGCGGGTCATGATGCCGCCCAGCTACCATCAGGGACTTGCGCCCGGATTCAGAGAACTTTTCGGTATAGATGAGGAGGCCTATTCCAGGAAACTGGGGATTGAGTCGCTCCGCTGGTATGACCGCTGGATGAAGGGAATAGAAAACGGCATAGATGAAGAGCCACCTGTTCTCATCTACGTCATGAACGAGGGATGGCGCCAGGAAAATGAGTGGCCGTTGGCCAGGGAGGTGAAGACAAATTTTTACTTTGGTGAGAATAATTCATTAGGCGTGAATAGATTGAGCCATGGGAAAGACGCATACAAAGCGGATTTTACTCATAATTCAGCATGGACGCCTGCAACGGACAGGTTTGAAAGCCTGGCGGATCTGCTGCCGAAAATAAACCAGCGGCTCGGGCGTCCAGAACCGATTTTCACGAACTTCAAGACAAACCGGTATGCCATGTTTTCCACCCCCTGGATTCCGGACAGGACGAAAATGGATACTCAGTGCCTCACCTACACGACTGCACCGATGGAGGAAGACACCGAGGTTACCGGCCACCCCATCGTGCACGCCTGGGTATCCTCCACGGCGGAGGATGGAGATTTCTTCTTCTACCTGGAAGATGTGGATGAAGAGGGGCGGGCTGTGCTCATTACGGAAAATCCGTTGCGTGCCGGATTCGCGGGACTTCACGATGATGACAAGCAGATAACGATTGCCGCCGTCGATGTGAAACCGGATCTACCCTGGCACGGGTACAAAGAGGCCGACTATGTGGCGAATATTTTCGCCGATGACAACATTGTCGAGCTGGTGTCGGATTTTCATCCCACATCCTGGGTGTTCAAGAAGGGGCACGCGATCAGAGTTTCTATCGCCTGCGCGGATTGGCCCACCTTCGCTCTTCACCCCAAGCTTGGTCCAACCAACGATCCCACGGATTCATCGAATATTCTCCCCGTTATATCCCTCTACTGGGACGAGGAACATCCCTCTTATATCGAGCTCCCCATCATCCCCCGTGAATAATCAATAGAGGTGGGGTCTTTATACGTGCAAAGGCCGAAATGTTTCGCCTCCTTTGAGGTGGACAGATCAGCCGGAAGGAACGAAGAGTTTTGCCTTCAACATGGTCGATCCGGACGCCGTGCTCATGACCTTCACCCACCGGGTGCTGTGCAACATCCCAGCCGAAAAAAGTGAATTGCCCGAAGCCGTCTCCCATCATGAAACCTTTGATGATGGTATGATCCAGAGAAGGAACGGAATGCGCCAGAATAAATATGTGGGTCCGTGTCCTCCGTGGGGAAGGCACAGGTATATTTTCACGGTTTACGCTTTAGATGTCATTCTAAAGGCCGATGGGAAAATGAACAAACGGAAACTCCTGCGTGCGATGCGGAGACATATTCTGGCCCAAGCAGAACTCACGGGATACTTTTCAAGGAAAAGTTAATTCTTCGCCATGATGACTTTGCGGATACCCTTTACCTGACGAAAGTTGGCCCCCTGGCTTATGCAACGGAGAACCTGATCGCGATCGACAACGATAGAGCCCGACAGGGCGTCCAGTCCGTACTCGAAGAGTATCGGCGATAAAGGCGTGCTCGGCCCGAGCATCATTGTGTAGGCATTCGGAGCGACGAGATCAAGGACGCCGCCCAGGGTATGGTTGATCAGAGTGGTGCTGGTTATGCCCACCACATCTGCCTGGGGCAGGAAGGTTGTGATCTCATCGCCCGTTAAATCGCCGGGTCGTTCCCGCCCCGAGAGCTCGAAGACCCAGACCTTTTTGGCGACTTCCTTGAGTCGTTTGACAAAGGGAAAATGCCCGATGATGGCGATCCGCTTTCCTTTGCCCCGAGCGCGGATCTCATCTTCGGCATTCAAATCGACACAGCCTGACTCATCGATGGACAGCAGAGAATTCAGGGCGGCCATACCGATTGCTGCCTCCAGGATGTGGTCAGAACAAGCCAACCCCGCCAGTGATTTTGCCCCGACCGGGAGCAGGTTCCCGGCAGATTCCACCTGGTGGCCTTGGGAATGAGTGAGAAATGAGGCCATAGTCGAGGCCAGGCCGCAGCGGAGGGAGGTGACCGCTGTCCAATAGACACAGGTGCGGATATCCGTCACCTCTCTGTCCTCAAGTAATGTCGATAGAATATCTTTCAGTATTTTTTTTGTCTTTTCCATTTCGCCTGATCTTTTCGGTGTTTTTTTGCTCTTATCGAAACAGCGCTTGGGAGATTCTCCGGAATGGGCGTCTAGGGAGACCTAGGCCGAGAAGTACTGTTCCATGCGATCGAACGCCGTGTGAATTGTCTCTTCCGGAACGCAAAAGGACATGCGTATGTGGCCTTCTCCTTTGAAAGCGATTCCCGGCGTCGTGGAAACCCGCGCTTGCTGGAGCAAGTTTTTGGCAAAGGTCATCGAGTCTTTTCCCTCGGGAAGCTCGACACGCGGAAACATGAGGTAGGATCCCTTGGGCTTCTGATAGGAAAAGACATGGGGCAGCTTATCAAGTCGTTCGCACATGAGGTCCCGGGTTGTCTGATAGTGCTGACGGAATTCTTCGACACAATCCTGCGGTCCCCGCAGAGCTTCCAAAGCTGCATACTGCGAGACCACGGGCGCACAGATCGCAAGGGGGATATGGGTTTTTTCGATCTGACGGATCCACTCCTCTACAGCGTGGAGATAGCCGATGCGCCAACCGGTCATGGCATAGGTTTTGGTGAAGGTGTAGCAGCTTATGACCCGTTCACGCATTCCTTCCATCGAGGCAATACTGATATGCTTCTCCCCATCGAAGACGAAGTACTCATAGGCCTCATCGGTGATAACCAGCAAGTTGTGGTCCTGAGCGATCGCCGCAAGATTTCTGAGTTCTTCTTCACTGTAGACAGAACCGACAGGATTGTTTGGCGAGCTGTACAGGATCGCCTTGGTTTTAGGCGTTATCAGATCTCTGAGCCGATCAAAATCCAATCTGAAGCCCTTGTCTTCGATCGTAGGAACGAGGACAGGTTTTCCGGAAGCTACAACCACTTGACGGATATGCGTGGAATACCCGGGAACCGGTATAAGGACCTCATCCCCGGGATCGATTGCCGCCAGAAGGGCAGCCGCCAGTCCTTCAATAGCCCCGACTGTGATCATGATTTCCGAAGGGTCGGCCTTGATGCGATTATCCCTTTCGAGCTTCTTGGCAATTTCCTCCCGTAGAACCTCGAGTCCTGTATTTTCCGAATAGCCGCCGGTCAAGTTTTCTTCGATAGCCCGAATGGCGGCTTTGTTGATGTGTTCGGGCGTTCCCGAAGTGGGTTTGGCCCAGGAAATAAAAGCGACGTCTTCAATCTGCTTGGATAGACGCGTCATTTCGTGGATGGCTGACTTGGGGATATCGACAATCTTTCTTGAAACCAATTCATGTATGGACACAGCTAACTCCTTATAAAAATATTTCTTCCCTGAGCGGGTTCGGCCCCAATTCTTTTATTTTATCGGCGAAATCAGTCGTAACCTGTTTGAATCTTGGCGCTTCCGAGGCAGAAACCCACCAGAGGCTGATCCTGTCTTTATCTAAGCCCAGGGTTTCAAGAATATTGTTGAGCGTCACGTATCGGCGGCGGGCGTTGTAATTGCCTTTTTGATAATGGCAGTCACCTGGATGGCAGCCCATCATCATGACGCCGTCGGCTCCCTTGAGAAATGCTTTGAGCACAAAAAGCGGATCGATCCTCCCCGAACACATGACTCTTATGACTTTGAATTCGGCCGGGATTTTCATCCGGGCCGTACCGGCCAGGTCCGCTCCGGTGTAGGAACACCAGGTGCAGAGGAATCCGATGATGGATGGTCTATGTGTTTGTGTTTCATTCATTGATTTCACCTTTTTTTTGACTGTCATCGGCCTTATTGTTCCCCGATTTCCACAAACTCCTGTTCTTTAAATGTTCCTTCCGGCACAGGCTCCTCAAGGCTGCGTCCCGGGACATACTCAAACACCTTCTCGAGTGTGTCACCTACTGTTGAAAAAAGGGTTGCGACTGGAATATTGACAGGACAAACATCGGAACACATGCCGCAGCTCACACACGAGACGGCCATATGGCTCATCCGTCCCAGGTGAAAAAAGATGTTGCCGGGAGGCACTTTGAGGCCTCCTTTTTGGTTGAGCTCTGACCTGACATTGACAGGCTGGTATTCGAGGGTCTTGGAATCGAAATCGCACAAATGGCAGAGGCAGATGGGACAGACCTGACGGCAGCCGTGACAGCCCAAACAAGGTGCGAATGTTTTGATCAGGGCTTTCAATCCTGATTGATTGTGTTTGAAGGTCTCTAACAACTTGGCCTTTTGTTCTGATCTTTTGTCCATCAAAGCCTGGGTTTTCTCATTTTCCATTTCTTCGGAAACCGTGCTTCCCGGTGCGGCTTGAGCGTATTCTTCCCCTTTGGGTGACGTTAGGAAAACGGTGCATTCCTTGTCCATGTCTTTCTGTCCGACTGTGGCGATGACCATATCAGCATTTTGGGGAATGAATTGTTCACACGTTTGACAGGTTTCACGATTGTTGGGAGCGAGGTCAGACTTGCTGACGGATTCCCAATAGGATGACAGGTCTTTCAAGTCGTTTTTCCCACCCAGGGACTTCAGAGAGCGAACCCCTCCGCAGGTAAGGCTTATCAGTAAAATATTATCCAGGTTGCCGTGGTGTCTTTTAACAAGCTCAATAAAGGCCCTCAATTCACAGGGCCGAAGGACTGCCGCCACGGGTTCTTGAATCGGTTCTAAAAGCGTAAAATCCGAAAGAACTTTTCCGGCATTGACGGGCATCTGAGGATAAAGGGGAACGGCGTTCTTGAGGTCATCGGCATCCGTTATGAGCGAGTAAGAAACCCCACCTTCGTCATTGATTTTTCTCAGGGTGAAAATCCCCTTTACTGTTTTATCTTGGAGTAAAGATTCAAAAAAGGATCGCAGCCCGTCTTCCGTACTTTGCTGTATTTTCACTGCCTTAGACATTTTTTTCTGCCTCCTCCTTAGGCGCTTCTGCGCCTTCACGCGGTGTTTCGACCTCCCCAAATTCATCTTCTTCGAAAATCTGCAACGGCAAAGGCTCATTGCGATCTGTTCCCGGTGAATACGCGAAATATTCTTGGGTTTTGTTTCCCATCATGGTGAAGACCTGGCCTACGGGAATGGACATGGGACAGGCATCTTCACAGGCTCCGCAGGAAACACAGGACAGCGCCATATGGGACATGCGCCCGACATGGAAGAGCAGCGTGTCGAGAGGAAAGCGCAGTGCCCCTCGTTTTTCCGCTCTTTCCAGGTAAGACTCCGGAGAGAGGCGGAGCAATTGGGAATCGAAATAACACTGCTGACAATAGCACACAGGGCAGGCACTCTGACAGTTGTGGCAATTGATGCAATCATCAAAAACTGCCGTTAAATTGTCAACGCCTTCTGTTTTGGCCTGCCATTCGGCATCGGCGGCTTTTCTTTTATTAAGTTTTCTTTCCCTGATTTCCTCCACTTTCGACTCCCAGTTGGCCATGGAGTCCTCGGCGGAGAGATCGAGATTGTCCAGCAGATCCTGTCCTTTGGTGGTGGCCGGTATGAGAAATACATTCTTGCCGTCGCCGCCTATGAGCCCTATGTGCAAATCCGCAGCAGGGAAATTGGCTTCAGTCTTTGGGAGGGAATTATCTGATGAAGCTGACTGCTGGGGAGCGGGCAGGCTGAATTGATGACAGATCTGGCAGACAGGCCGGACAGATTCGTTCTCTCCCCACGTTGAAAAAGCCTCTTCAAAGGCCTTCGCAGTTTTTTCAGGGTCATTCACGTAATCTCGGAGGGGCATCGCTCCGGGGCAATCTACGCTGATGAGATAAATGTGATCCAGATCTATCTGTTTCAATTTAAGCAGTTCGACAGCAGCCTGAACTTCACAAGGCCGCATCACAGCGGCAACCTTTTCTTGCAGGTCACCGTGCTTGGTCACGTTCGATAAAGCCTTGCCTCCTTGAACCGTCATGACCGGAGGCAAAGGATTGCCTAAAGCGAGTAGGGATTCATCCTGGAGAAGCAACCAGGTGTAGGCTTCCGTGTCGGGTACTTTGCTCGGAATCATTATGGCTTCCACCTGTTTTTCTGCGAGGGATTTTTTCAGCAAATTGATGATGGCACTTGTTATGCCGTCTTCGGCGGGTAGAGTTTTTCCAGTTTTACTCTCGGTTTTGTCATCTTTTTGTGTGCTAGTCATTGTTTTTGCCCTTTCTTGAAAATAGCTCTGTCTTGGTTCTCATCGTAAAGCCTCCAAAACTTCCCTGTAAAGCTGGGGGTAGGTGAAATGTTTGGAACGGATGGCTCCGGAGGGGCAGCTCCCTACGCAGCTTCCGCACCCCCGACAGATGACTTCATTGACGACCGAGATATCCTTGATTGGATCATAGCTGATCGCACCGTAGAAACAGATAGACAGGCAGGTCTGACAGCCCGTGCAAAAGTCTTCCCGGATTTCTGAAACTTTGACTTCTGGCCTTATCTTTTTTCCTGGTATCAGACTGGACAAGATTTTTCCCGAAGCGGCTTGAGATTGAACGATGGATTCGGGAATATCTCTGGGGCCTACGGCACACCCAGCAATATAGACACCTTCGATCGGAGTGGAGATGGAGTCCAGGATTTCGTGGATTTCTTTGAAAAATCCGGTCTTGTCAAGAGGAATATTCAGCATCTCTGCCAGAGTGGCCGTGTCTTTGGAAGGGACCATGGCCGGAGCAAGGACAACCATATCCACGGTGACGCTGTCTTTTTGACCGTTTCTGTCATATTCCACTTCAATCTGCTTTCCTTTTTCTTTGACCAAAACATCATCTCCGGTCCGGATGAAACGGATCCCTTTTTCTTTGGCTTCGTCAAAATAAGCCTGATCCGATTTGTGGGGAAGACAGAGGTCCGTATAGAGTTCGGTGACATCGATATCTGCAGATGTGTTTTTAAGAAGATGAGCGAATTTGATTGAGTACAGACAGCAGACCTTGGAGCAATATCCTAATTCTTTTCGGCCGATACAATGGATGAGGGCAACGGATTTGGGAGGCTTTCCGTTTTTCAAGAGAAGTTTGTCCTTCCCGAGCATTTCTTCGAACTCCAAGGCTGTGAACACGTTGTCGATTTGACCAAGACCGTATTGAGAATCGTCCCCCGGATCATACAACCCAAAACCCGTGGCCACGACGACAGCGCCGGCTTGAATTTTTCTTGCTTCAGACGATTCACCGTGGGTGCTGATCGTGATGTCGAAATTTCCCAGAAATCCGCGCACATCGCTCACCGTGCTGGAGGTGAAGATTTCGATGTTGGCGTTATCTTGGGCCTGCTTTATCTTCGCCTCAACAGGGGATAACTCCGAACCCTGATAGGGAAGCAGCTTGGATAGCTTTCCTGCCATTCCTCCCAGGGAATCCTCCTTCTCCACCAAATAGACACGTCTGTCCCTTCCGGCCAGTGACAGGCTGGTCTCAAGGCCCGAGATTCCTCCTCCGATGACGCAAACGTCCGGGATGCTGTCAATCTCCTTTTGTTCGAGCGGCCTGTGAAAGGCAACGCGTTGGATTCCGGCCCGAATATACTGAATAGCTTTAGCCGTGGCCTGCTCTTTATCGGGTATCATCCAGGCACACTGTTCCCGAATATTGATGAGCTGGAACAGATAGGGATTCAAGCCGGCTTTTACGCAGACGGTCATGAACGTTTGTTCATGTTCTCTTGGGGAACAGGCGGCCACCACGAGATGCGACAGCTCCTCTTTGGCAATTTCTTCTTCCAGAAATTTCTTGCCGTCATTCGAGCACAGAAGGGGAAACCTCTTTGCGACCTTCACGTTTTCCAGAGAAGATATGTCCTCTAAGACTTTGTCGATATCTATCCTATCTTTGATATTTGGTCCGCATTCGCAGACATAAACTCCGATATGACCATTCATTTGTTTATCCTTAATTGAAAATCACTTTCGCCTTTGTCTATCGGGATCGGGAGAGTGTTATTCCCACCGATGCCTCAGCCTGGGCGATGGAATCGGGGATATCTTTGGGCCCCTCCGCACATCCGATGACGAAAATTCCTTCTTTTTTCGTGGTCACTGGCGCTAGCTGCTCATTCTGAGTGTTGAAAAATCCGTATTGATCGCGATCGATTCCCAAGATATTGGAGAGGTGCTCTGTGTCCTTTCCGGGAATCATGGCCGGGGAGAGAATAATCATGTCCGCATTGACTGTGCTTTCTTTGCCGTTTCCGTCTGTATAGATTATCTTCAGGTTATCCTTTTGACCGTCGACTCGGACCTCCTCGCTGGCAATGAAGTTGACGCCCTTCTCACGCGTGGCATCGAAAAATTTCTGATGGGATTTACCGGGAATGCAGAGGTCTGTGTAGAATTCATATATTTTTGCATCGGCGACTTTGTGTTTCAGAAAATGAGCAAATTTGGCAGAATACATGCAGCAGACGGCTGAGCAATAGCCCATCTCTTTTCTACCGACACAATGGATGATACCGATGGTTTTCAGGTCTTTTTCCTTTCGAAGAATGAGCTCTCCTTCGGTTGGGCCGTTTTGCGCATAGAGCCTCTCAAATTCCATCGCCGTGTAGACATTGGGAAATTGGCCGTATCCGTATTGTGGCAGTTTGTTGATATCGAAGAGATCGAATCCGGTGGCCACCAGAATGGTTCCGGCTTCGATATCCAGAGTTTCGTCCTTTTCTGTGTAATCGATGGCATCGAACATGCAAGCTTCTTGGCAGGCTTTGCAGTTTTTGTCTTTGCCGCTAAGGTGAAGGCAGTGTTCTGGATCAATGGCGGGGACATTCGGCAGAGCACCGGCACAGGCGACGGCAATGGCCTTTTGTTGAGAGAGGCCTTCCTCGAATGTGTTTGCCACACTCACGGGACACGGTTCGTAACAGGCGCCGCAGCCGATGCAGTTGACCAAACTGACGTAGCGGGCACGTTTGCGTATTTTGATTTTAAATCGGCCGGCCCGGCCTTCGACGTGCTCAATTTCGCTGAGCAAATGCAGGTCGATGTTTTTGTTTTGAAGGACGTCTTGCTGGATAGGGGAGACCATACAGGTGGCGCATTCCATGTTTGGGTAGACCTCTTCGAATTTTATGGTTTGCCCCCCGATGAGTGAATCCTTTTCTACGAGATAGACGTGAACGCCGGCATTGGCCAGCATCAGGCTTGCCTTCATTCCGGAAAGCCCGGCTCCTATAACCAAAACGTTCGGTTTTTCCATTTGTTCTGCCTTTCTTAAAGTTTTGGATTTCGGGCGAGGGGATTCGGTCCGGCCTGAGCCATGTCATCCGTGAACGCATTGACAACCTCGGAATAGCGTTTGCCTTCCGATGCGGATATCCAGGAGAGCTGCAGCCGATCGGGTTCCAGATTCAGGATTTCTGTGACTTTCTTGAGCAGAGCGAATCTTCTCCGGGCATAATAGTTGCCCCGCTCGTAATGACAGTCCCCTGGGTGGCAGCCGGCCACCAGGACGCCGTCGGCTCCCCAGAGCAAAGAGGCCAGGATAAGATTAGAGTTGATCCGGCTTGAACACATCACTCTGATGACAGAGAGGGAAGGTTTGACTTCCATTTTGCTCGATCCGGCCAGATCGGCGCCCGCATAGGAACACCAATTGCACAGAAAGCCTATGATTCTTGGTTCGAATTTCGGGTCCATAGTTTTTCCTTTTGCCTTTCCAGTTTCCAGACTGGGATCGCATATCCCTATCTGACAGGCTATGTGTAGAGTTGCGAAAGATTAGAATTGGAGTTGAGCGGAATGCTTTCCTTCGGCGTCTGTGTTGCAGAAGAGCAGGGTTTTCCCCGTCCTCTCTGCCCAGGCTTTGATGTCTTTGGGAAAGGATTCGCAGTCTGCGATTATCTCGAGAATATCACCTGGATTCAATTGTGGTGCCATGGTGGCCACCTTCAGAATAGGCTGGGGACACTTAAGTCCTAAAGCATCAAGCGTATGCGTTGCCATTTTTGTCCTCCTTTAAGATTTAAAGCTATTGGCCTGTCTTAGAATGATAGGGTTATCGTCGCGTCTCGAATTTCGTCCATGAACGTTGTAGCCCCGATTATTTCCACTCCATCTCTCAGATCCTCTTTCTTTAAATCCTTAGCCTCCAGGGCAAGCTCGCAGACATAGATCTTTCCACCTAAATTGCGGACGCCTTCATAAAGCTCAAGAAGATTTGGCAGGCCTTTGCCTTCCATCTGTTCAATCACGCCTTTGACCATGGCCGGCGCTCCACCGGGACAAAAAAATATGATGAGTTCATCTCCTAACGAGACGGCGGAGGAGCCAAGGATAAAAGGCGGAAAAATACATTTGGGCTCTGATCCGTTTACTGTGATGGCGACTTTAGCCATAGAGACCTCCTTAGAATGAAATTTTAGATGCAATGATAAATTTATGAATGAAAAGGTATGACAGATGCAATTTATCACTCATTGATAAATTGCCTCACTGCCAGAATTATATTTTTGATTTTTTGGGGATCTTTCAGGTAGTAACAACGCAAATTCTTATCTTGACGATAGTCTACGACACCGGAGAATTTGAGGATGTTCAGGTGTTGCGAGATGTTGGGCTGAGTGGATTCAAAAAGATCTTTGATGTCATTGACACACTTTTCCCCATCCAGAAGGACTTCGGTGATGTTTAGCCGGGTGGGATGGGCTAAGGCTTTTAAGATTTGGGCTTTGATGTTTTGACTCTCTTTGCGATCCATTGATAAGTGTTTAATTATATAAGGTAATACTTATAAGTTACTAAAATTAATTTTGCAAGTCTTTTTTTAAAAAAAATCAATAAGGAATATTGGCTCACCATTTTTTGGGCAGATCAATTTCTTGGGAATAACAGATAGGGTATGTTGAGGATTAGATGCGGCCACTATTCCCAGTTATGGAGCTTATAGTATTCATTGACCATACGTTGGATATCCACCGTTGAGCCTTTGGTGGGACCTTCGGTGAGAGGCTCTTTTTGGAATCGCTCAGGGAGGGTGTTGTCCTCTTTTTTAACGCCGAATTTTTTGTTGAGTTCATAATCCCGGTTGATGGCGTCGCCCAGAATTTTGTGAAGGTATTCGGGGGAATAGTCGATCCCGGTGCCGGCTTGGAGAAGAATAGAGGCGATTTCCAGGCTGAGAACATCCATGCAGAGGCCAATGTTTTTGCACATGGTGAGGGCGTCGGTCAGGAGGGCGATCTTTTCCGAATAAGTGACGAGAGCGGCCTTCCCTTCTTCGGCCAGGCGGTCGGCGGCCTTTTCGGTCCCGAACCGTTTTTTGGCCTCGTCTTTTCTGTCTGTGAGCTCGAAAAAGGGTTCGGCGCGCAGGTGGTCGCCGCCTCGGGAAGCAATGGCGTAAGTCAAGCCATAGGCTTTGATTCCGCGGGGGTCGCCACAGATGATATCAAGGCCCTTGACCTGCATGACCAGTTTTTGGGCTTCTTGGCTGAATTCCTGAGACAGTTTTGTCGCACCAGCGGCGAGTTTGTTCCCGATTCCGATACGGTAGGTGATCATCTCGACCACTTTGCGAATTTCGTTTGTATCACCCCATTGGATGTCGAGGCCGTCGAGGTCTTTAGGGGAGATGAGTCCTTTTTCCTGACACTCCATGATCCAGCCGATCACCTCTGAAGTGGAGATGGAATCCAGGCCCATCTGGTTGAGGTAATAATTCATTTCCAGGGCAAAGGGGAGGTTATCGCATCCGAGGCGGGAGGTGAAGCTGCAGAGGGTTTCAAATTCCGGGCCCTCGGCCTCGCAGTGATTGATAATGTAGTAGCGGGAGCAGTGGAGGTTGCAGTTGAAGCAGGCCTTGTTTTTTACCTTGTGGGTTTTAGCCAATTTTTGGCCGGATATCTGATCCACATAGAGACAGACTCCTTGCTGAAAGTGCTTTGTGGGGAGGATGCCGATGCCGTTGAGGTCAGCCATGAGCATGGTCGTGCCCAGTTCGTAGCGCTTCCGGTATTCGTTGTGTTTCAGGATGGCCGATTCGATTGTTCTGGTTTCTTCGAGGAATGCCAGGGGCTCGGCCATTTCGAGAGAGCGGGACCCCCGCACAGCAAGGGCCTTGAGGTTCTTGGAGCCCATAACCGCGCCCATGCCGGTGCGGCCGTTGACTCTGTTTCCGCTGGAGACGATGGCAGCGAAATGGACCTGGTTTTCACCGGCCGGACCGATAGCAGCAACTTGAATGCCATAATCCTTGTGATCCTGTCTTATGGCGTTGGTTGTTGCGATGATGGTGGTTCCGGCGAGATCAGGACAGTCGACAAACTGGAGTTCTGAATCCGTGATAAGGAGGTAGAGGAGAGAGTCCGCCTTCCCGGTGATGATGATCTGGTCGAATCCGGTCAGCTTCATCTCGGCGCCGAACTGGCCTCCGGCCGCCGAATCACCGAGAATTCCGGTTAGAGGTGATTTAGCCGTAACCGTGTAATAGGCTGATGCAGGAAGAAGCGAGCCTGTTAGGGGGCCGACGCCGAAGATGAGGATGTTTTCGGGCCCTAGAGGATCGCATCCGTAATCGAGCTCTTCGGCCAGTCTTTTGGTGTTGGCCGGCCGGCCGCCGATGACAGGTTTTACCCAGGCCGGATCAAGCTCTTCGATAGAGTAGCTCCGTTCCGTCAGGTCAACCCTGAGAATCCTTCCTCCGTAACCATATTTAAGCATTGCCTAAAAGGTGCCAGGCACCTTTTTCCCCCATATAAAAAAAAGGTGCCTGGCACCTTTTTAGTTGTTTACGCTCTGCCATTGGCTTGCATACCCTCCCGAATGGCCGAGCCCCGCTTTTGGATGTAGTGGCGCCGCTTCTGACACGGGTTCATTTTTTTTGTCTCTTTATTTATCTCTTCAAGCGAGGGGTGTTCTACCCCCTCTGGCTCGTAAACAATGGCTCTCTCAGTGCAGGCTTCGACACACTTGGGCTTCCCGCCGCAGAGGTCGCAGACGAAAACAAAATTGTTGAAAATTTCTATGGCTCCGATAGGACAGGCTTTTTCACACACTCCACAGGATGTGCAATTGCCGGGAGAGACGATGATCTGGCCCTGATCTCCAAAGCCCATGGCATTTTCCGGACAGCGCAGGCAATAATGTTCTTCGCACTGCACACACACCACCGGCCCATCGGTCCCGCTCTCGTAGAGGTTCATCACTTTGATGCGGGAGAGGCTTTTATTGACACGTCCTGTATGGAAAAAGGAACAGGCCGTTTCACAACGTCGGCAGCCGGTGCACTTGCTGATGTCGACTCGAATCATTCTTTATTACCCGCTATCCGAGTTGATTTTGGCCCAAGATACCTGAATTTGAAGGAAACCTAATGATACGACACATTCTATAGTCTGGAGAGCTGAAAGAACGCCGTCTCATTTTTCGATTATGTCTAATCGGTATATGACCTGCCCATCCGGATCAGGACAGGAAAAATGTTTTACAGTTTTCATCCAGTGACCATCATCCAGTTTGTCTCGGTGTTCGAGAACTGGAAATATGGGCATCATGCTCTGCAATGCCCAGATGCAGATGTGCTGGCCCTCGGGGACTGTGAGTTTGGAATCCTCCACAAAGAAATGATCCCCGACGTGCATCGGAAGGTTGCAATATCCGTCAATTCTCTCTACGCTTACCTGAACTTTGGCCATGGTCCTTCTCCTAAATAACTTTAAATTGTATCTATAATCCTGCTTTGGACGCAAACACAAAAAGTAAACAGGAAAGTTTTTATGCAAAAAAGTTGCCAGTTTCTTTTTTTATGAATAACGTTGCCTGTTCACTTTTTTGTGATGGTGTAGACATTTTAATCCCTTCATGAGACAATTATCAGGAATTCTAAGGGTCAGTCAAGGTTTTGGAATCGGACATTTATGAAGAGAATGCATTACTTCCCCTACCTCGGACTACGATTACTGGAGGATTTCATAAAAGGGGAAAAGGTCACCAAGCATTTTTTCATGCTGCGCAGGCTGAAATACGCCGATCCTGAACTCATAAACCAGCACAAATTCGATGCCCTCAAACGTCTGCTCAACCATGCCTATCTGAATGTTCCTCTGTATAAAAAACTGTTTGCCGATCAGGATTGCTGTCCCGATGATATCAAATCATTCGAAGATTTCGCTCAGCTTCCCTCGTTATCCAGGGAAGATATTCAAGGCCATACTCAGGATCTTATATCCAAAACGGCTGATATCAAATCCCTCAGAGACGGAAATTCCAGCGGTACGACGGGAAGACGCCTGAATTTCTATTATGATGCCCAAGCCGCCTCAGCGGGGAGGGCCGCCATTTTGATCGGCTGGGAGATGGCCGGCAAATGCCTGGGCGATCGGCTGACAATACTGTGGGGAAACAAAATCGTCGTTGAAGAGCAGTGGTCCACCTTCGGCTCACGGCTCAAGGCCAAACTCTACGGAACGACACGAATCCCCTCTTACCTGATCACCGATGAAACAAAGCTCCGGCAAGCTCTAAACCTCATGCTTAAACAAAAAGGCGGATTCCTCCAGAGCTATACAAGCTCATTGTATGCTCTTGCCTTGTATGCACAGAAACATGGGATAAAAGTCGAGCCCAAATTTGATGGCATTCTCACAACGGCAGAAACACTTTTTCCCCATCAGAGGGAAGCCATAGAAGAGGTCTTTGGTCCCGTCTACGATGGATACGGTTCGCATGAAATCCTGGGCATAGCCTATCAATGCCAGGAAAGACGCGGTTATCACATTGTAGACCCCAATGTCATTTTCGAGACAGAAGATTTCACCGGTGATTTAAAAGAAATCGTCATCACCGATCTCTGGAATTATGCTTTTCCCTTTATTAGATACAGGATTGGAGATTTGACTTCGGGCAAATTGAGTCAGTGCCCCTGCGGATGCACCTGGCAGAGAATTGAAAGGATTGAAGGGCGCGTCACAGATGCTCTCTTCACGCCCCAAGGGGGGATATTTCCCATTACGGCCATTGGATTTCGAGTCATGCGGCCTTATTGCCCGCCCATCCAGCAGTATCAACTGGCAAAAGTCGCACACAACAAGGTCGTTCTCCGACTACAAATAAAAGAGAATCAACACTTGGACCTCGACATGATTAAATCGCTCATGGAACCCAATTTCAAGGGTATTTGGCAGTTGGAAGTCCTTCGTGTCGATAAATTTGAGGTGGGACCGAGCGGTAAACACAAAGTCGTCGTTGATGAAACAGCCTGACCGAAAGGATTTCATGGATCAGAAAAAACTCAGCCCGCTCGAGATGCCGCCTCTTCCCCAGCAGCCGACACTGCACCGTGTACTGGGCATCCCGGACGTGGTCGCTCTCATCATCGGCATCTGTATCGGGGCCGGGATATATTCGACTCCCCAGATCATTGCCGGCTATCAGAGCTCTTTTCGCACGATCATACTTCTCTGGCTGGTGATGGGAGGCCTGGTCTTTATCCATGGCTTGATGTACTCCGAACTCGGGACACGGCTCCCCAACACCGGCGGGGATTATGTCTATATCAACCGCAGCTTCGGTCCTTTTGCCGGATTTATGTTTGGCTGGGCTCATCTCTTGATTATCAGAACAAGTTCCGTGGCGGGTCTGGCGCTTATCACAGCGGATTATATCGGATTTTTTGTGGCCCTGGACAAATTCACGCACACGGTCGTCGCTCTTTTCGTGATCGCCGTTCTCGGCACGCTGAATTACATCGGTATCAAACAGGCCAGCTTCTTCCAGAAGATGTCCAGCCTGCTGAAAGTGTGCGGCCTTTTTGCCCTTGTCGCCATTGGGTTGATTCTGATGCACAGGCATGTGAATTTACTTTGGACTGAAGCTCCTCCCACGGCTACGCTAGGTCCGGTCGGTAATCTTCTGACCCCGTTAATGCTGATCTTTTTCACTTACGGGGGGTACATACGGGTGGGTCAAGTGGCTGAGGAAATAAGAAAACCCCGGCGGGATATTCCACTCAGCCTGATCACCAGCCTCAGCATAATCATCATCATTTATATTTTGACAAACACTCTATACCACCGTCTCCTGGGGATCGAGGGTGTGCGCGGAAGCACCATCGTCGCCTCTGATGTGGCTACCCTGCTGATTGGTCCTGTTGGGGCTGGCTTTATCACTGTCCTGGTCATCATCTCAACAACCAGCGGCCTTAACGGGAATACGATGTCCTCAACTCGAGTTTACTATGCCATGGCCAAAGATGGCCTTTTCTTCAAGTGGCTCGATTTTATCCATCCCAAATTCAGGACTCCTTCGCGAGCAGTCCTTGTTCATTGCCTGTGGGCCTCAGTTATTCTGCTCATTAGAGGTAACTTTGAGACCATCATCACCGGCCAGGTTTTTACAAATTTCATTTTTTATTCACTGGGTGTCCTGGCTTTCTTTAAGCTGCGCAAGAGAAACATCGGAGAGAAAGATGTTTTTCGTGTTCCTTTGTATCCTGTTCTTCCTGCCCTCTATCTTATGGCACTCTTGGGATTGCTCATCTTCCGGCTTATCTATGAATTCGAAAAATCGCTGTTCGATATCGCACTCGTTGCCTCTGGAATTCCTTTCTTTTTTTTCTGGTGGCGCCGGTCAAAAAGAGCAATCTAGAATAAAACTGTAATCAATGAAGACATTGGCGTTTCGCGAGATGTCCTGGTTAGTCAGTCTTCTATAACAAAAGAAACCTGACATCCGTCGTGACAGGTGAAGTCGTCACTATCTAATGTTGTTATACCAGTCCAACTCATACCGCCACGGTGCCTTTTATAGTGGATTCTAACCTTGGTTCTGTCATCATCAACATGCTCAAGGTTTCGTTTGCGGCGCCGGACCATTCCAGGGGCCACCTTCAAGGCTGTCCAAGTGTATTCGTTTCGCCACTTTTGGGCATCGTAGTCATAGTATTTTAGCTCTGTAACCTTGATCTCTTGCTGTAAATTGTTAATGATTTTGATCGTTACATCTTTACAATTGTCAGGACCAACAGCCGTGTTTGCAGTTCCGATGCAGATGAAGATGGTGAGGGCAGTGAAAAAAATCATTTTTATGCAGTCAAACATTTTTTCCTCCTTCTCTTCGTTAAATATCTTCCATTGATAAGAGGCGGAAATAAGTCAATTCCTCTCACTTCAGAGAGCATTTTATTAAGGGATCCGTTACTGTCATTATGAAAAAAGGTCTATTGAGGAAAAGATTCTTCGATTGATAAGGATCAATACAGAAAATAGTCAACCTCAAAATATGCAAACTCAACCGGGCGAACTCTTTCGAAAATTAAACCTTAAATCTCATAGACCTCCTTGAAATGTCCTGGTGTATGGTATAGTATAAAACGGCGAAAAAGTTTTGGGTTCTCAAGCATAAAAAAGGCTGGGGGGATAGTGAATTCCCACACGAGACCGATCACGTCTTGTGGTCTGGTATTGCTTTTTATGGTTCTCTTGCCTCGTCTATCCTTTCTGAATAAAGGAATAGAACTCGAGTCAAGACAACGCTATCAGCAGTATTACGGCCTTCGAAAGATGGGAGAAGAAAAAAAATACGCTGAGGCCCTCCGGGAGTACAGGCAGTTTATTCAAGGATGTCCCGACTTTTACGATGCCCAGGCAAACTTTGCCTCCTTAGCCGAAGACGCAGATAAGCTTACTGAAGCCGTCGACTACTTTCAGAAGCTCATTTTAGAAAGACCGGACAAGCCGAATTATTACTATGGTTTGGGTCTTTGCTATAAAAGACTTAAGGATTTTGATAAAGCCTCTCAGGCTTTTAAGAAGGCTATAGAATCGGGAGCAGCTCCCATACGCGTCTATTACGAATTACTCGCGAGCATAAACACGCCGGAGGACAGCCAAGAGTTGATCGACTATTTTGTAGAGCAATCCAGGCTTCTTACAGATAATGCCCTCTGCTATTACGGCAAGGGAGCTATCTTCGGGTATAAACTCCGGGACTACGATGCGGCTCTCGCCAATTACCAAAAAGGCGTGGCCGCGGCCAGAGCAACCGGAAATGCTCTCGCAGAAGGCCAGATTCTAAACCTCATCGGCCACCATTACTGGAACCGCAGTAATCTCAGAAAGGCCCAAGATTACTTTCTCCAAGCCGTCCAGGCCATTCAACACAGCGGCGATAAAGAGGAATGGGCCAGATATCTCTATAATGTCGGCCTTATGCACTGTTATTTGGGCGATCCCAAAAAAGGCCGAGAAGTCTACCATCAAGCCCTGGACATCGACCAGCAAATCGGCAACAAAGCCCACGAAGCCCAAATTCTGCGCAGCATAGGATTCACATACTATCAAATCAGCCAGTACGCGCAAGCGATGACTTTTTACCAGAAGGCATTGGAAGCGGCCCGGGCGGCTGTCGATACGGCCGGAGAATTCCGTTATATGATGGATATCGGTTTAGTCTATTGGGAGCGGGGAGGCTACGCTGAGGCTGTCGCGACTTATAGGGAATCTCTGACTCATGCTCAAAATCGAAAAGATCAAAATGCCGAATACGAAGCGTGCAGGCATCTGGGCAATGCCTACTGGACCATGGGAAATTATTCCCTGGCTCTGGAATTCTATCTTCAATCTTTAGACATAAGCAAAAGTCTGGATCACAAACTCAAAGAAAGCTTTATTCTCAACAACATCGCCAATGTTTACTACCGGACAGGACATACAGGGAAAGCCCTGGAATATTACAATGAATCTTTGGCTATTCTCAGAGAAGCTGGTGCAAAGCCAAGGGTGGGTATTTGTTTGAACAACATCGCCAATATTTACTTTCAGAAGGGAAATTATCCCCTCGCAATGGATTGTTATCAACAAGCCCTGGAAATTGCTCGTGAATCAGGCAATAAAAAAATGGAAGCCAATAGGATGAGGAATCTGGCCAATTGCTATGCCAGAAGCGGCAGTGTTCATGAGGCTGAAAAATATTTTCACGAAGCTCTCAAAATAGCCAAAACCATCGGAGCCAAAGAGCTTGAAGCCAAAATCTATGAAAATCAGGGGCATCTATTTTTAAGTTCCAACCATCTTGACCAAGCTCACAGCTCTTTTTCCGAAGCTCTCCGTATTGCTCAACACTTGGGACTCCCGGCCATTGTCTGGCCGGCCTATGCAGGGCTGGGAAGTGTTCTTGAGAAACAGAATCGGTCAGCCGAAGCTATCAATTTTTTCAGACAAGCCATAGATGTTATCGAAGACATCAGATCCCAAATTACTCTGGAGGAACACAAATCCGGATTTCTGGCTGGGAAAATCAAGGTCTATGAATCACTGATCAATCTTTTAGTGGAACAGAATGGAAAATATCCTGTAGAAGGCTTCGACAAAGAGGCTTTTCACTTCATGGAAAGGGCCAAAGCCAGAGCTTTTCTGGATAGCCTGGGAACCGGCGATGCTGCTTTAAGATCCAACTTGAGCGCCGTGCTGCGTGAGGACGAGAGTAAACTGACCAAGGCAATTTCTTCGATCCAGACCGAACTTGTCGTACCCGGGCTTTCGCCTGAAAATAGGCAAAGATTGTTGAAAAAATTGGAAAAAGCCGAAGAAAACTATGCGTACCTTGTTCAGAAAATTCGCAGACAAAGCGCACAGTATGCCCAACTGATTTATCCTGAGCCCTATGGACTTGAAGATATTCAGCGCCGACTTCCGGACAATGAAACAGCTTTGATTGAATATTTCATCGGAGAAGTGAATTCCTTCGTCTTTTGTCTGACACAGGATAAGTTCATTGCCTCCAAGATGGTTCCGGACAGCGATTTGCAGGAAAAAGTGACTGACTACATAAAACTCCTCTCTGCCCGGAGTGATCGCGAATTCACGGCCCATGCGGCAGGCCATAGACTTTATCGGGATTTGATGGGTCCGGTCGAGGACATATTCAAAAAAAGAAAAAACCTGATTATAATCCCGGATTCTGCTCTCAATTATCTGCCCTTTGAGACGTTGATCCTATCCAAAGCGCCAGAGCAAAATCGATTTCTAATAGAAGATTTCAACATTTCCTATGCTCCCTCTTCATCGTCGTTGCTTAATATTCTGGAGAGACAGAGGCCGGCTTCCCAGCAAAAAGAACTCCTGGCTTTTGCCAATCCTGAATATATCTTTGAAAATGAGAAGAGATCTGAGATTAAAGCCGAGGAGATTCTGCGAGAATTTTATTTGGAGCAGGGTTTTGATTTTTCCCCTCTAGTATTCAGCGAGAAAGAGGTCAAATCGATAGCGAAATTATTCAAGAAAAAATTGAGGGACATAAACACCAAGGACAAGGCCAAGGAGGAATACTTGAAAGAAGTCTCCCTGGCGGATTACAAAATCATCCATTTCGCCACACATGGCCTGATCGATGACCGGGTGCCCCATCGTTCGGCGGTTATCCTGAGTCTGGATGATGACTCCACAGAAGACGGCTTTTTCCAGGCGAGAGAGGTATTCAACACCAGGCTGAATGCAGATCTGGTCGTACTGTCCGCCTGCCAAACCGGAAAAGGAAAACTGGAAAAAGGGGAGGGAGTGTCAGGGCTTTACCGGGCTTTTCTCCATGCGGGTTCGCGTTCAGTCCTGATGAGTCTGTGGAGCATCAACGATAAAGCGACTGCCGAGTTCATGAAATCTTTCTACGGTGAGTTAGCCGTTGGTCGCAGCAAAAGCGATGCCCTCCGAGAGACAAAGCTCAGGATGATCTCATCGAAATACCGCAACCCTTTCTATTGGGCTGCTTTTGTGTTGAACGGAGAGGCCCGATCGTCCATCGCCCTTCAAAAGCCGTCGTTGTGGGATCGAATATTTTAATCGGATAATCAGCGAAAGTTCAGTGTGTCTCGATTTCGAATTCTTGCAAATTCGATTCCTCGCTGGTGTCCTCTCTGAAAAGAACGATAACCTTCCAGTAATAAGGCCGGCCGCTCTCCAAGATTGATAACAGGTCTTTGGGAAAAGGCATTCGTGTGTTTTTTGTTTTATCGGACGTCCAGACCGGGGTTAGCTCTTCATCCACAACTTTGATCTGGTATTCGAAGGCCTCGGGTAGAGGATCCCAGTTGAAAACAGCAGATGGGGCTTCTGTTTTGCCTTTGGGTGAGATTAAGATGATATCCTCTGCTTTGATCCCTCTCAAAGAATCTTCGCGAAACTTCTGCGGAACATCCAGCACAATAATCGCTGTGATCACTATGACGATGAGGCCGGCGATAACCGAGGCATATTTGAATGCTGGTTTCGGCCAGAGCAGGGATCCTATCCTGGCTTTGAAGCCGGCTCGTTCCTCCGGTTCCCTTGGCTTCTCAAATTCATCTATTCTTTTTTGGGCCGCATCTTTGAGCTTCCGCATGTTTTCCACGGAAAGAGAAACGCCCTCCCATTCGTCGGCTAGCTCCCTGGCACCTCTGAGGGCCAATTGAATGGCTTCAAATTTTGTCCTGCATGCGCTGCACTCAGAAATGTGATCCACTATCTCTAACTTTGTGTGTTCATCCATGTCTTTAGAAAAAGAGTGCATCAGCATATCTATATCCGGACAATCTTCCCCCTTGGATTCCTGTTCATCCAGGAGAGATCGATAGAGTTTCTTCAGGTCATCGTCATTCATGGCCATATCGCAAATTCCTTTATCTAGAATTATTTATCATTGTCATGACGTATCATTCCGATGGGCTGTAACGAAGCCCGATTTCCTGTAATTTTTGTCTGATATCTGCAAGCCCTCGGGAGAGAAGGTTTCTGGTCTTCGCCTCACTCCAGCACAGGAAATCAGCGATTTCATTGAGGCTCATTCCCATGAGATAGAGTTTGAGCACTTGACGGCGGGAATCGATCAGCGAGTTGACAGATTCTCTGATGATCTCCATCAACTCTCTCGTCTCGAATTGTTGATCCGGGTCATTCATATCCACCTGAGGAACCTCTTCGATGGATTTTCCGCTCTCCACGCCTCCCAACAAGTGTTTTCTCTGAATAAACAAATTCTTCATCGTTCTAGAGGTGGTCGTGTAGGTCACCTTCCATATATAAGAGCCCAGGTTGTGAATTTCCTTCTCACTTTTGGATATTTCTTTCCAGATTTTTATTTTGACTTCCTGCTCGATATCGGCCAGGTCGGATTGGGCGATCTGAGGAGAGGTCTTACGAATAGCCGAGCGAATGAGCTGAGAAAATTGATCTATTGTGCGTTCGATCTCTGAAATGGTGTTCGCCGACTTTGCCATTTTGTGGAGTTTTTTTGATTATATACGGTTTTGGCTGCTCTATCAAAAGTCTTTCCGAAAAAAATTTGTTTGAAATGAGAGAAACTCATATCTTTTTGCCTCTTCTAGATGAAATGGGTGTTCTTGCCAGAAGAGATGGTTCGCGGGTCAACACAAGAAACTTTTTCACGACAAGGGAGAACAAGAGAGAAAACAAATCCATTCAAACACCTCGGATCTTGAAACCTCTCTGGCATCTGGGATTGCAAAGATGGGAGGAATACATTCTCCGCAACCGGCTCAAAAGCAGCATCCATGTGCTGGAAAATTCTGAGACCGGAATCGTATTCGTCAAAGAAGATATCTCCGTTCTAACCTGCCCGCATCCACTTAAAAATTCGCTTGGGGAGTTCCTCGAAGGTTATCCGGTCAGGACGGCATGCGGCCGGAATGGAATTTCCATAGACGCCCTGAATGATTTGCTCCTCATCCTCTTAAAGAAAACTGAATCAAAGCCGACGCCGGCTGCTGATGCCAGGCAGGAAAAAATACTCAATCGATTGGTTTTAAACGTGAGTCATGCCTGCAATCTTCGCTGCCGGTATTGCTATGCCGGAGGCGGAAACTACGGAGGATCTCAATCCTTGATGGACAGAAAGACGGCGTTGGCCGTTCTGGATACCTTTTTCCGCTTGTTTGATCGGGTAGAGAACATTCAATTTTTTGGCGGGGAGCCCTTCCTCAACACCGCGATCATCCGCTTCGTCTGTTCGGAGCTCCAAAAGAGATATCAGAACCATGAATTTTACGAGCTGCCTCATTTCGGTGTGGTCACGAACGGGACAGTTCTTACGCCGGAAATCATCAAACTTCTCCAGGATTTTCAATTCGGAGTGACTATCAGCGTTGACGGACCGGAGGGAGTTCATGACTATTTGCGAGGAAAGGGGACTTATAAGAGGATTTTAAGGTTCATCCGGGCTCTGAGAAAAGCCGGATTGGATTTCGGATTCGAATCGACGTTCACATCCCGTCATCTCGAATTGGGTGTTGGACTGAATGAGCTGATGGATTTCTTCACAGATGAATTCGATCTTTCTGAGGTCCATATTCCCCCCGTTGCTCTTTCAGGTGAGGATCCCCTGGCACTCGACCATGATACGGAAAAGGACATCTACCGGGCTGCGGTTGAATACTCCACGGATAATCTTCTAAAAGGAAAATCGGCGTGCCTGAGCTTTGCCGCCAGGCTGATGAGAGCTTATACAGGGGAGAAACCTGTCGCTTATTACTGCCCGGCCGGGTTTTCGACGCTCTCTGTCGACCCTGAGGGCAATGTTTTTCCATGTTTTATGCTCACGGGAATTGAAGATTTTACGCTCGGCAATGTGTTTGATCCTGAGTTTCCCGACCCCGAGAAGTCCGGCCCGATCACCGAGCGCTTGCTGGCGAACGAAAAACACAATGATCCGGAGTGTTTGCAATGCTGGGCTTCTCCCTTTTGCTCCGGTTGCATCGGTGCCGATTATATAAAGAATGGGCGTACTCTCACAAAGACGAAATGTGATGTCGTGAAGTCCATGATCGAAGGCTTTCTGTCTAAAATTGTGTGTTTTCAGGATAGAGGGCATGAAAAACTTGCCTTTGGAACTCATGAGAAAGGAGGTGGTCTATCCCGGGACATAGGATGCTGATCGCAAAAATTAGGGTTTTAACAAAACTCAAAATGCAATAAGGAGGAAAAAATGACAATTCTTAATCGTCGGAACTTTTTGATTAACGTCTTGAAGGGCACAAGCGTGACCCTGCTTGGGCTGATCCCGGGGTCTGTTTTTCATCGGAGTAAGCTTTTCGCTCAAGCCGAAGAGGAGTTTGAGACCATTTTCAACCGCACCACTCGCACCAATGTTTACCAGCTTGCCATGGCATCGAGTCTCAGCAGCGAAGAAAAGATGGCCTTGGTGGCAGCCCGCGAACTCAGCCGCTCCGATATAAAGAAAGCCATTGCCAACATAAGTCTCATGGGTGGACGCGTTGAAGATGGAGGCGGTTGTGGATCCGGTTGTGGCGGCCAGTACTGTGGCGACGATTGTGCCGGTGAGGGAGGTCAACAATCTGGTATTTGTGTGATTGATAAACAGGGCAGAATGAATATCAGCATGGCTTCTCTGGATAAGAACAAATTCAAGCGGGCCCTCGAAAAAGCGTTGAATGTAGTCAGATAGGAGAGGAAAATGAGAAAAACTGCCGGGGTTTTTGTCCTCGTGTTTTTCGTTGCGGGAGTCGCTGCTCTGGCGGCTACCAAGACGTTGAATGTCCGACAGCCGGATGCTTCTATGGGAACCGGGTTCTTGGTTTTCAAGATCGGGGAACTCAAGAACTGTGTTTTGGATTGTCGTAATGATCTCTCTCAGATGGCGGCCAAGGGGTATCAGGGCCCTGTAAAAATTCAAATCACAGACAGCTCAGGCAGGCGAATTGTAGCCGACTTGGGAAGGATTGACAACATTGAATCACCTTCGAGGATCAACTGGAATCATAGGACGGCCGGCGGGGATTCCCTCTTGGTTAAAATCAATGATGCCGGGTTTTTATCAGTAGCTCAGAGATATTTTGAACAAAATCAATACGGAGCCAAAATTGCCGGGTACTACACGATGAAATTGATTTGTCAGGGCATCGATGGTGAGTCTAAGGATAAAATCGTTCAGTCCCCTGAAGTTAAAGTTGCCTTCCAAATTTCAAAATAATAAAGACAGTTTTGGGCTTTGGATTGAGAAATAATCAATAATGGAGGTCAATAATGGATAGAAGGAAAAATACTCATCTAAGACTTATGTCCATGATTTTCCTTCTCCTTTTTGTCAAAGGGATATGTTTGCAGTGCCAATCAGAAGCAGGAAAGGAGATCGACTATCATGTGATGGGCACATTCACGGTGGATGGCAAGGCCACACCTCTAAAGTATGTCTACACCTGGTATGACTCCAGTTTATCAGACTCCAAGCAAAAGGACCTGATGCTGTTATTCAGCGATAAGCCTGTTCCCGATGATGCGGATATTCCCTTTGATTTAGGGGATCTGGGGAGGAAGGGAAAAATTCATGCCATCGAAGTGCGCTATTCAATAAGTAAGGGATCCATTGTCGGCGGCGCTATTTACCATGAAGGTTTCGGCAATATGATGATGGCTTTCGGAGGGCAATATCAGGTAAGGGCTGAGTTGTCAACACTCACAGATTCACTCGTCGAGGGTAAAATCTTTACGGAGGAGCCTCAGGAGAGCTTCGACGATCACACGTGGGAAGTCGAAGCCGAGTTCAAAACAGCCTTGAAAATGGAAGGAAGTCGATGAAAAAAACAACCTGTCTTTTTCTCGGATTTTTGTTGCTCTCGGCAGGGCTTAGCCCCTATGGAAAGAGCGATAAAACACCCAAGCTTGAATGTAAAAAATTGGCGCTGATGTTGGCCAAGGCCTTTGAAGAACGCGATGCTAAGACATTGTCTGAACTTACAGGGGAGCTTGCATCAGAGGAGGAAGTGGCCCAATTCAAGGCGCAGATGGATATGGCGGATGAGCAAGGTCTCCTTGCCCCGTGGCTGGAAGGTATGCGTGCCTTTCCGGAGATTTCGGATATGCCCGATTGGGTGACACACGCGACCATCGAGTACGAGTATTTTGATGGCAAGCAAGCGGTGGAATTCGATGCGGAGTTTCTTGTTGTCGACGGAAGCTGGCAAGTCAAACAATTTACACCGGATGGAAGAGGTGAGTTCGTCAGCGAAGGAGATAAGGAGCGGTTTTTGAATAACTCTCTGCCTGCGGCCGAGGGTCAGAATACCGTGGATCCCGGGATTAATGATGTGATAGCTAAGCTTGCAAAGGCACTCATGGAAGATGATAGGAAAACGTTCAAAGCTCTTACAGGATTTAAAGGCGTATCTGAGTACTGGGATAACAAAGCCAGAAACGTTCAACTGTTGTCGGAATTTCCAAAAATAGGGCCGATGCCGGCTCCGCTTCATTCGTTAAAGATCGAATTGGAAGAGGCTGCGGACGATGAAGAAACCAGTATTTCAGTCGAGTTTCGATGGCGTGAAAAGAAGCTTGACTTCGGTTATCTTGAGCTCATTTGAGTAGAATAGAGGAATAAAGTTGAAAAGCCTGAAGATCATTGTTTATGCTCTGATCCTGGTTCTGATCTGGCTTCCTGGTGCCTCATAGGCTGAAGATTTGTTCAGCACCACTGCGCTCCTTTGACAAAAAGGTGCCTGGCACCTTTTTGTCAGCGCCAGAGTTTGTCAACGCCGTCGTAGCTGTTCTTGCGCAGATCGTCCTTGGCGCGTATGAGCTTGTGTTTTGCGATCCGCTCGGATGGCGTACGCGGCAGGTCGTCTACGTATTCGATATATCGAGGCACTTTAAAGTAGGCCAGTTTCTGCTTGGCGAATTCGAGGATCGCTTCCGGCGGTACCGTCTTCTTAGATTCGCCATCTTTGAGTACGATATAAGCCTTGACCTCCTCGCTTCTGAGTTCATCGGGAACGGCGACAACGGCAGCCAATTTAATCTTGTCATGCTCGACCAGCACGCTTTCCACTTCTGCCGCGGCAATGTTCTCATCGCTGCGGCGAATCATGTCTTTGAGGCGTCCTGTTATGTAAAAAAGACCCTTCTCATCCTTATAAAACAGATCTCCTGTGCGGCGCCAGTCGCCTCTGAACGCTTCCACTGTCGCCTCAGGTTTTTTCCAATAACCTTGAAACATCGGCTCGCCACGCACGAGAAGCTCGCCGATTTCTCCTGCCAGGACTTCTTTCCCCGTGTCATCGATAATTTTAGCTTCCTTCGTGGGCCAGGGTATACCCACAGACCCGCTTCCGACGCTCTCGGCATCTTCCAGAGAAACTCCCAAATCTCCTCCTGATTCCGTCGATCCATACACTTCTCGCCAGCGGACATTCCATCGTTTCTCGAAGGTCTCATGCAGTTGGGGGACGATTCCCGAGCAGATGACGAACCGGAGTCTGTGGTTCTTTTCCAATCCGGGATTTTCTGCCTGCTTAAGGAGGAGAAGGGGCATTGTTCCGAGGACATAGAACATAGTGACGTTATTTGCGTTCACTGCCGTCCAAAATTTCGAAGGGGAAAATCGGGGCATAATCACCAGGGTTATGCCGGCGGCTAAACAGAGCACTGTGTTCCACTGAGGATCCAGATAGTAGAAGGGTTGGGCAGTGAGATTGACATCATCAGAAGTGATGCCGTACAAACCGACAGGATTGAATCCTAAAATCAGCCAGTAGCGGTGGGTGAGCATGCAGCCCTTGGGAAACCCAGTCGTACCGGATGTGTACTGGATGTTCAGCAAGTCATTTTCCCCAACCTCTCTGATTTCGAACTCATCGGAAGCTCTCTCCATTATTTCTTTGTAACTGTAATATCCTGCGAGCGCTTCTCCCAGAACTATGACATTCTTGAGCAGGGGAAGATTCGGTTTGACCTCGGTCAGCACAGCGAGACATTCCGCGTGGATGATCAGGGCTGCAGCTTCTGAATCAGAGAGGATATATTTGAGATCATGTTCTCTGTAGTTGATGTTGGCAGGGACCATGACTGCGCCGAGCTTGGCGCAGGCCAGCCAGATGATCGGGAACTCAAAGCCGTTGGGGAGCATGACGCAGACTTTGTGGTTCTTGGCCACGCCTAATTTTTTAAGGGCGTTTGCAGTCTGATTAACCCGGCGGTTGACTTGATCAAATGTCAGCTTTTCCCCCTCAAAAATGAATAGGGTCTTGTTCTTGAATTCTTGGGATGCTTCTTCAAGGAGATGGCCGACACTCGGCCATTTCAAATCCAAATATTTCATCATTCTCTCCCGATTTCTGATTGACGCCCCTTGTATATCATGAAGAATCGGGGCAATCAATGTCTGGAATTATAGCGTGGTTCATCACCGATATATTACCCGTAATGTGCGCTCTTACATTGTTTTGATTGACTCTGTAATTTTGAGTGTGATATGGTGAATTCTGCCTGAGCATAAGAGGGACGTAAATTAGATGGAAAAGAAAATCACTAGTTCTGTCTCTGGTTTTTTCGGCTCTACAATCTTTAAGAAATAAAGGAGGTTTCCGATGGCGAAATATTTTGTGCTCTGGGAACTTGATCCGACAAGAGTTCCCGAGGAACCGAAAGAGAGAGCTGCCGCATGGTCTCTCTTGATGAGCATGGTCAAAAAAGACATGGAAAAAGGATTGACCAAGGACTGGGGCGCTATTCCCGGTGAACTCAACGGATTCTTCATCATCGAGGCGACTGAAGTGGAATTGATGATGGTCACGGAACAGTACAATCCATACGTCAGTTTCCAGGTCTTTCCCGTGGCGACCGTTGCCCAGGTCGATCAACTCCTGGCGGCCATGTCCCAGTAATCGGGTATACGCAAGCCAGCTGAGCGAAATCGAAATCCTCGCTTTGTGCAATTGCAGGCAGATCTCTGTCACCAACTCAATTATTTTTTTGTCAGAGTGGATTATCGCTTCGATTTGACCGAGGTTAAGGCCTGTGATATAGGTAGGATGCAGGTCAGGGCTCATTCTAATGATAGGAAAGACACTCAAGCACTATATGGTTGAACAGCTTTTGGGAAAGGGCGGGATGGGTGTCGTCTACAGGGCTCAGGATGTGAGGCTGGGCAGGCCGGTCGCTCTGAAGATCCTCAAACCGGAATTGACCGCTGATCCGGATAAGAAGAAACGCTTTCTCCAGGAAGCCCGCTCCGCATCTGCAGTGACGCATCCTGCGATTGCTCAGATCTACGATGTCGACGAAGTCGAGGGCAAGACCTTCATCGTCATGGAGTTTGTGGAAGGAAAGACCGTTAGCCAGCTCATTGCGAACCGGGAGCTGGATCTTGTAGGCTCGGTTGAGATTGCCCTCCAGGTCGCTGATGGGCTAGGCCAGGCTCACAAGGCCAACATAGTGCACCGTGATATAAAGTCCGATAATATCATGGTCACTCTGGACGGCCATGCCAAGCTTCTCGATTTCGGGCTGGCCAAACTGCTGGACCCGACAGGGGATATGGGCTCTTGGACGAAAATTGAGAACTTGACCCACACCAGGACACTCCCTCAGACCATGGAGGGTACGGTGATGGGCACTGTGGCCTATATGAGTCCAGAACAGGCACGTGGCCTGGCTATCAAACTGAGCAGCGATGTTTTTTCCCTGGGGATTGTCATCTATGAGATGGTGACAGGCGAGCTTCCTTTTAAGGGTGAAAGTCCGCTGGATACCTTGCATGCTATCGCCTTCGATGAAGTCCGTCCGGTGACAGTGGTACGGCAAAACCTGCCCCCTGAAGTGCACCGTATCGTTACCCGCTGCCTGCGCAAGAGGCCTGAAGACCGCTATCAGGATGCCGCATATCTTGCCGCAGATTTGAAGCACCTGAAGAGAGAGATCGAGACCGGTGTGCGAACGGTTGTTCCAGCCGGCCAGAAAATGCAGCAAATGCTGGGATGGCTGGAGACCTCCATGCCTTTCGGGATCAAAGGCATAGTCGGGGCTGTAATTATAATAGCGTTGCTGGGATTTCTCATTTTCACCAATATCCATTGGTCGATCCTAGGTGGATCCGTGATTCTGGGCCTTCTTGTTTATCGCTACATCCGGAACAGAAAACACCGCATGGTGAAACGCTTTGTGGCCAAGGTGTCGAAGTTTCCCGAAGTCAAAGCCATCAGCTGCAGCGATAGCATGCTGACGGTCATTGTGGATAAAGCCCAGGCTAAGCTCTATATCCGGATCAACAGCCTCATCGATGCCATGAATAAAAAATTGTACTTCGGCGAGCCTCTGAAGGCGGCTGTCCGGGATGACCTTTCTGAAGAAGATTTTCAGCGCCTGCTGAGAGCTCCGGGAGTATTGTTCGTCCGCAATGACGTGATTCTTGAGTCCTAAAAAGGTGCCTGGCACCTTATTGACACAATTTTAATAATAAAACCAGATGGTGCGGTAGTCACGGATGTTTTCACCGCGGGAAGCCAGTTCCTCCAAATAATCGTAGATGGGAACGTCTATGTAATTGTAGGGAGGAATGGGCTTGATGTTTTTCTCCCAGGGGTGAAATTCGTAAACCCGGGAACCGTCCGGGAGGACCATGACCATCCTGTGGTCCTGCCAGGATCGAAGATGATTTTTCCCCAGCTTGGGCACATTAAACACAGGCTCATCGGTGCGGTCGAGACCGGGCAGGAGGCGTGCCTCTTCTTTTCTTTCTTGCAGAATCCGGGCGATGGGGACCATGTAACGACGGGTTTCCTCCTTGCCCTTCATGTTGAAGGTATAGTAGGGATCCACGCCGATAAGTCGTAAGTCTCTCCGGAGCTTTGCTGATTCGAACCGTCGGGAATTTTCGACAGTGAACACTTCCTGGTTGTAGATATTCATCCCGGCATGTTTGATTTTCTGCAGGGCAGCCATAGATTCCGGTGTGATCTCGTAGGAGTGTTCAAAGTGGGTCACCACAGCCACTTCACGTTTCCCGGGCACGTGAAAGCGGGAAAGTATATTGACCAGATTATCCGTCCAGCGCATAGGCAGGACAACCGGTGTCCTGGTCCCCAGGCGGATCCTGTAAATGTGATCGATAGAGGCCAGAGATTCAAGCATCCAGTCGAGCATTTCGTCCTTCATGATGCCCGGATCGCCTCCTGTGACCAAAACATCGCCGACAGCGGGGTGATCCTTGAACCATTCGACGGCCGCAGCAATTGCCTCGCGTCCGAGAATGGCCTTAGGATCCAACACTTCATCGATCTCCCAATTGCGCTGGCAATAGACGCAGATCTGCGAACAGGTATTGATGGGCTTCAGAATGGCGATGCCCGGATAGCGCCTTGTGACAAGGTCGGCTGGCGAAGTGTCGTGTTCTCCCATGAAATCGAAGATCATGCCCCGGTCGCGGCGGTGCTCGGCCATGGCGTCCACATAGTCCGGAGGCGGTATGACCTGGGCCCGCACGGCGTGATCGTAGCCGATGGACAGAACGCGGTCCATGAGGCTCAGATAATAGGGCGTAACGCCGAATGGAATTTTATTCTCTGTGGCTTTGGTGATGGCGGCCTTCTGTTCGGCTGTCAATTCGATGAGATCCAACAGCGGGGTTGCCTTGCGGATCACATGGCGGATATGCCAGCGGTAATCCTGCCAGTCATCCTTATTGGCTTTGAAATAATGAAGGATCCGTTCTTGGTTGGCTTTGCGCCACTTGATCACATCCGGCTCCAGCCCCGACGGGTATTTCTTGAAATATTTCTGGATGGTTGCGCCCATATCGTCAAGAATTTCCGTGCGGGCTCTGGCCGCTTCTTTGCCTTCAAACTTGAGAAAATCAGGGATTCCCTTTTTGGCCTCTTCTGTTTCAAAATAGATGTTGGATTTGCCAGCCACTCCCCGGGACAGGTTGATGAACTCCAAGAGAAAACCGACCGATACTTCCTGTTTCAGCTCATCTTGCCGGTTTCGCGCCAGCTTCCACAGGTTGTCCAAGGCTGAGGTCCCGGTGCGATACTCATTGACGGGTCCGATGATGCTCTTGAAGACGCGAATACACTCCCGGACGGTCGCTTTTTCTAAGATATGAAGGTCGTTCTCTACAGTGAAAACCTCGCGTTCCGCTTTCTCGAGGTAAATATAAATGGAATTGCGCGCATCTTCCAAAGTCTTAGCTCTTTTCAGCCGGCGATGGATTTCCGGGTTGGCTTCCCAGAGCCGTTGGAGATAGGCTTCGTAGTTGACTTCGAAGCGAGGCTTCACCATCTCGACTGAGTCGGTAAAGACATCGTCGATGATTTTAGTCATGATCGGCATCACCTGACCTGGGTTGTTTTTTTTAATTTTTGGCATTGTTGTCACTTCACTGTTGTCGATTTGGTTGAAGACGCATAGGTCTTCAGGACGAAAAGCTTATTTTCCGCCTTCTTTGATAAAATTATAGCATATTTAAAAAAAAAGGTGCCAGGCACCTTTTGTTACTGGTTATACTTCTCCACCCAGGCTGTGTGTTCTGCCTTGGCTTTTTGGCGGAGGTCAAGATCGAGCAGTAATCGCAACGCTGCGGCAGCCATGACTTTGGCGGTTAGAATCAGGGATTTATGGCCGGCCGGGCTGATGGTGATGTCCGCGCTTTCCTTGGAATGACCGGACACTTCAGGAATTCCTTCGGTCCCTATTCCAACCCAAGCTCCAGGCACAACGATAGTCCCAAAACCTGTTTCCTCCCAATGGCGGGGGATGGCACGCTCACCGATCTTAACTCCCCCGTAATCCACTGCATACTGGAAGACAATATCGTTCAGAACACCGACCGCTATACCGGGGCGGTATTCCCCGTAATGATCGATGTCGACTGTTGTTCCCGTGGCCATCGCCGCCCCTCGAGCCATGTCATCCAGTTCTTTGACCTTGGCTTCCATCATGGTCATAGCCTTTTTCGGGCTCATGTTTCCGACCGGAGTCTCATCGATCAGGTGCCGGATCCAGATGGTTGCCGAGGCTTTCTGGGGAACAATGTTCGGCGCCACACCCCCGTCGCTGATGATTCCGTGGAAGCGGAATTGCGGTTCGGAATGCTCTCGCATCATGTCCATCGAATGGAAAAGGAGAAGAACGGCATCCAGGGCGCTCCGGCCCTGCCAGGCATTTTGGGCATGGGCGGATTTGCCGTGAAAGGTGTACTTCATTTGACTGATGTGACGGGCCGCAAACCCTCCCGGAAATCTCAGGGTTTCCCGGGCGGTCCCATGGCTTCTGAACATGAAATCGACGCCGTCGAAATAGCCGGTTTTGGCCATGATGGCTTTTGTCGGGGGGCCAACCTCTTCGGCCGGACAACCGATAACCCAAACCGATCCCGGAATATCTTTTGTTTTCATCACTTTGGCCAGGGCAATAGCCGCACCTATCCCCACCGGCCCCTGCATGTTGTGCTGGCAGCCGTGAAAGGGAGGGTCTCCCCGCAGCGCATCGTACTCGACAGCAATCCCGATAACCGGACGCTCTTCCTTTCCTTCGAACTTGGCCTTAAAGGCCGTGGGAATTCCCGCCGGTCCCGAATAGCCTTCCGGAAAGCCGCCCACTACCTTGAGCCGGTCGAAATCCTCTGGTAAGTTGGGAACGCCCATCTCAATCACAAATCCATGTTTTTTCAGTTCATCACACAATTTTTCGGCAGACTTGAATTCTAAAAAACCCGGTTCTGGATTCTGGCACATCCAATCATTGATGGCCACCAACGTATCTGCCAGACCATCGATCTCTCTATCGACCTGCTGCCGTATTTGTGTCGTCCTTTCTGTTTCTTTAGGTATGACTTGCGGTTTATCTTCATTCTCCGTTTTTATTGCCGAAGAAACCAAATACGCCAATGTGATACAAAGAATGGCAAAGGCTACACTAGTTACGCTCTTGAGTTTTTTCAATTTCTCCTCCATATTTATGATTGCAGTAAGCCGCTCAGAGAAATACGAGCAGGCCTCCGAGGACAAAAGCAACAACCCACCACACATAGGCTACTCTTGAGTACCAGTGCAGGCTCTTGCCCACTTTTCCTGAAACGCCATGTTTTTTGTAGTGCCCCCAGAAAAGAGTTGTCTTGAAGATCATTATGACCAGAGCCGAATAGCCAATAAAGCCGTGCACTGTCAGCGGTGTGTTACCCGATCCGAGTATCATCAACCCTGTCGATGCCACGTCAAAGACAAGCCCTCCGTTTTGGAAAATGAGAACAGGCCGGGTGATGAGCGTTTTTCTCTGTTCGATAACAAATGCCAAGGTGTAAGACAAAAGCGCGATCACGACGATTCGCGTCCCCCAAACGAGTGTTGGATTCATTATCTATTCCTGTTTTCAAGAATAATAAACCAGCAACCTCCCAAAAACAAACAGAAAAAATGCGGATAGGCAACATGATATTTTGAAATGTTACCTTTTTACATCAAGCAAAAAAAGATGCCTGTCCTCTTCTTGGAGACAACCAAGTTTGTGTTTTATGCGTCTTTATAACTGAGGTGAAATTATACACTGAGTTTATATAATTAGAGGAAGACGTGTGCTCAGGAAAAGTCTGAAACTCACCTACCGGCTCATCAAAAAGGATAAATTCCACTACTTTCTCAACATACTCGGGATTTCCACGGGCATTGCTTGCGCCATCGTTATTTTTCTCTATCTGCAGTATGAACTGGGATACGATCGCCATCATGCCAAATCCGACCTTATCTACCGCGTGAGTTCGACTTACGTCACCTCGGGTGAGCCCATACGTTTCAACGCGACATCGCCCGCATTGGGCCCCCGTCTCAGCGAAGAATTCCCAGAGATCGAGGCCTTCGCTCGCATTGCCTGGACAAGAGAGATTCTTTTCAAATATCAGGATAAAGTATTTTATGAAGATCAAATCTTCTTTGCCGATCCCGCTGTATTCGACATCTTCTCATATAAGTTCATCCATGGAGATGCCTCCACATGTCTCGATGAACCCAACTATCTGGTCCTCACAGAAAAATTGGCCGGCAAATATTTTGGTGATATCAATCCAGTTGGCCAGCTTATAAATGTCGAGAACCAGTACGACCTCAAAGTTGCCGCAGTCATAAAAGATCCCCCTCCAAACTCACACCAGGAAATAGACGGTTTCATTTCCTTTGCCACCTGGAACCGGAACGACCGCGCCCTGCAGTGGGTGATGTTCGAACTCTTCGGATCCACCTATGTCCTGCTACCAAAAGACTACGACTTCCAGAAATTCTGGGATAGATGGCCCACCTTCTACGAGAAATACTGTGCCGAAACAGGAAAGAAGTACAGTCAGACCTTTATCCCTATCTTCCAGAAGCTCCCGGACATCCGCTACGGAAAACTCCCAATCCGTGCAGATACTCCCAAAGGAAGCCGTGCCTATCTCATCGCCTTTTTTGCCATCGGGCTCTTTATCCTGATCCTGGCGTCTATCAATTACATCAACATCTCAACAAGCCGGGCCACAACTCGCGCCAAAGAAATCTCAATCAAGAAAGTCCTTGGGTCGAGCCGGAAAAAACTCATTTTTCAAATCTTGGGAGAGTCCCTCTTCATTACCTTTTTAGCCTTGTCGGCTGCTTACTTCTTAGTTTTCCTTTTCATCCAGCTCTTCCCGGTCGAGCAACTCCTCGGGTTTCGGGTTCAGTTGAATCCGCTCAACAATCTTCCTCTTCTTGCCGGATCACTGCTGATTTTCCTGGTGATCGGGCTTTCATCCGGCCTCTATCCGGCCCTCTACATGTCCTCTATCCTCCCGGTTAAAGCTCTCCGGGGTTCCTTCAAATCCGGCCGAAAAGGCCTGTTCATCCGCAGGGTGCTGGTCACGGCTCAATTCGTGATATCGATTGCCGTTGTGGTTATCACTCTCTTCATGATCAAACAGATCGAATTCATGCGCGAAAAGGACCTCGGCTTTCAGAAGGAAAATACACTCATTATCCCCTTTCGTGATCAGGAGGCTTACAATCGCACAAAAGCCGCTCTTCACGAGATCAAAAATCACGAAGGAATATTGTCGGCTACCATCGGTTTCTCCCGACCCGGTGATCCGAGCACAGGCCTCTACCAAATAGAGGGAAATGAGGGCATGGAAGAGCACAACTATTATGTTTTTTTTGTAGATTATGATTATCTCGACACGGTCGGATTCGACCTCGTGGCCGGAAGGGATTTCGATCCTCTGTATGCCTCTGACCCGGAAAATGCGGTTTTGGTCAATGAAACCCTGGTCAAAACCATGAAATGGGGCGAACCCATCGGTAAAATAATCAATCAATTCCAGTTCAAAGCCAAAGTCATCGGTGTCGTCAAAGATTTCAATTTCCGGTCCCTCCACAACGTGATCGAGCCTCTCATCATCCGGATGCAGCGCTTCCCGGCCGGAAGTCTGATTCTCAAGGTCGACGCCCAATCTATCAACAGCGCCATCAAATTCATGGAAAACAAATGGAAAGTCCTCAGCCCTAACCGGCCCTTTGAATACACGTTCCTCGACGATGAGCTTGCCCAACTCTACGATGCTGACGTGAGACAGAGCAGATTGCTCAAACTGTTCTCAACGATCTGTATTCTAATCTCCTGTCTTGGTCTTCTCGGGCTCTCTTCATTCAACGCAATCAGACGGACCAAAGAGATCGCTATCCGCAAAGTCCACGGAGCCTCGGCAACTAATATCATATTTATCCTTTTCAGGGAGATCTTCCTTCTGATCGTCATCGCATCTCTCATCGTCATACCAGGAACGTTGTATCTCACCCAACTCTGGCTTGGTAATTTCGCCTACAGAATCGGTATGGATGCCTTTATCTATGCTGCAGCCATCCTGGGTGCTTTGGTCATCGCCTTCGCCACAGCAGGCTACCACTGCTTCAAGGTGGCCTATTCCAATCCCGTCAAATCCCTCCACTACGAGTGAACTCGGGTGACGAGCTTACCTCTTAACTGATCAATGTCAGGGTGCTTTTCCACAAAATTTAGTACTCCTGTATATGTGATTTCTGCTAGAATAGGAAGTTAAATCTAAGGAGTCGATCAAGCAGTTATGAACGCTGAAACCAAAATCAAGAATAAAGTAAGTCTGATGTGTATTCTTGTTTTGTCATTAGGATTGACCTTAATGGCCTCTGACTCTGAAGCCTTGACTACGGTTGATGTGCAGAATGTTGTGAAGAAGACTGCGGATAAGGTGTTGTCTTATCCGGAGATGCCGGATTACAAGGTATCGGCGACGTCCACTATGCATGAAATGGACAAGAACTGGAAATCCAAAAAGAAAACCGTTGTCGAGAAGACTATCATGATGAAGAACAAAATAAGGAGTGAGAGCATCAAGAGCGCCGTGGAAATACAAAAGGGCAAAACAAAGGATGTCACCCAGAAATTCGTGAACGACGCCTATAAAGCCAGGGAAAAAGCGGCCAGAGAAAGAAAAAAGGCTAAAGATGAAGATGGCGAGGACGATGAACATCGGCGACGGATGGATATCTCTCTCGAGGAAATGCTGCCCTTCAGCGAGAAGAACCGGGAAAACTATGAGTTCGCCCTCCTAGAGGAGTCGACATGGCAGGGGACTCCTGTCTATGTTCTTGAAGCCAGGGCAAAACAGAGGACCAAAGATTTTTTCGAGGGTGAATTTTATATCGCTAAAGAGACCTTCGACATTCACAGGGCGGAATTGCAGCTAGCCAAAAATCCAGGTCCCTTGAAATTGATGGAGATGGCTGTGGATTTTCAAGTCCTCCCTGAGGGTTTTCTAGTTCTCAAAAAAATGTCTTTCCGAATCCATGTGGGATTGGTCGTCAAAAACATCCGCAGAGAAGGCACAGAAGAATATTTCGACTACCAGTTTTTGGAATAGCCAAAAGGGAACAGTAAGGAGAAACGGGTAGATATCTTTTTTTTTCTGTACTCTTTTAATCCGGATAGTTCATCCTGTTGACCAGATCTCTGAAACGCGGCTCTTCCTCCAGAGGATTGAACACAGGATTCACTTTGAAATAAACAAACCTTTCGGCCCGCTCCTCATAAGCTTTTTCCAACCATTCGATCGCCAAAGCCCTTTTATCCAGGCTTGTACAGATCATCGCCAGGTCGACCGGTGAAATGTATCTGTTTTTCGACAGTGAAATCAACTCACCGAAAATTTCCTCAGCTTCCTTCTTCTTCCCAGCTAAGGCATACGCATATCCCAGGGCCGCTCTGTCTCCTGGGTTCCCCCCGGACAGGTTTACAGCGATTTGAAACTGCTCTATGGATTCTGCATACTTCCCCATTTGGACTAGAGTATGGCCCATCCAGTAGTGGGCCTCATGAAAGTTAGGGTCGATGTCTTGAGTATTCTGGTATTGTTGGATAGCCTGGTCATAATGACCGGCGAAGTGATATGTCAATCCAAGCACGGTTCTTGTCATGAGCGAGAGGGGATCTAGCTCCAAGGCAATTTTGGCTCGGGAAATAGATTCTTCATGACGTCCTATGGTCCACAGGTGCTCGGCATACCATATGTGAGCTGTCGAGTAATTGGGATTGAGCTCTATGGCGCGCTTGAACTCTTCTTCTGCCCTTTCCCAGTCCCAGTAAAAGGAAGTCAGAAGGCCTGCCAGAGAGGTGTGTGCCTGGGCCAGAGTGTCGTCTATCTCCAAGGCCTTACTCGCTGCTGCCTTTGCCTTGGGATAGGCTTCGCTGGCTGCGAGATCCAGATATCTCCCGCCCCCGGCGATGTAACAGTCGGCAATTCCGCTCCAGGACAGGGCGTAATTCGGATCCAATTCAAGCGCCTGTTGATACCGTTCCAGGCTCTTCTTCATCCCCTCTTTGGTCCTCTGTCCCCAGAAATACCGCCCCTGCAGATACAGGTTATATGCTTCAAGATTTTCTGTCGTCTTCCTCTGGAGACGTTCTTTTTGCGCAGGAGTGAGCTCCTGCTTCAGGGCATTCACGACGTTCTCGGCTATGTCATTTTGGATGGCAAAGATGCGATCCAGTTTTCTGTCATAAGTTTCTGACCAGAGATGGAAGCCATCCTCCGCGTTGATGAGTTGGACCGTGATGCGGATATTATCTTCCTCCTTCCGGATACTTCCTTCGAGGATGGAGGTGACGTTTAATTCTTGCCCAATGTCCCTGATACTCTTCTCCGTGTCCTTGTACTGCAGCACGGATGTCTTGGCCGTCACTTTCCACCCCTGAAGCCGGGATAGTTTGGCGATGATCTCTTCGGTCATACCTTCGCAGAAATATTCCTGATCCTTTTGAGGGCTCAAATCAGAGAAGGGAAGAACGGCGATTGCCGGTGTTCCCCTCAAACTCGGTGCAGGTTGCTTTTTGAGAAGGAGTTGCCAAGCGGCCAACGCTATTATCACCAGAATGACGAATCCTGCAGTAAGAACGGAAGGTTTTTTCAGGGCGGACCGAATGCTGCGAATCTTGGATTTTGTCCGTCTCTCCTCTGGAAGGACCATGACCGGAATGAGCAGTTCTTTCTGAATTTTTTCCAATTCTGCCCGGACCTCTTCGGCACTCTGGAATCTCTTTTCCTTATCCTTCTTGAGGCACTTCATGATCAGTATACTGAGCTCTTCGGGAATTTGCCTTATGATTTCACCGGGATGTTGGGGAATCGTATGCTTGTGTTTGTAGGCAATGCTCAGAGGGGTGTCTCCCCAGAATGGGACCCGGCCGGTGACCATCTCATATATGATCACACCCAGGGAGTAGATATCCGAGCGCTGATCAGCCTCCTCACCCTCCACCTGTTCCGGAGACATGTATTCGGGCGTTCCGATCATCATTCCCGCACCGGTGATGCCCTTTGATTCCAGCGAGCGGGCAATGCCGAAATCCATGATTTTGGCATCACCCTTCCTATCGATCATGATGTTGCTCGGCTTCAGGTCTCTGTGGATAATCCCGATCTGATGAGCTGCGGACAGGCCTTCGCAAATTTCTTTGGCAATAGATACGACAGTATCCAGAGTTTGTTTTCCCGTTTGTCTTAACAGGCTCTTCAGGTCTTGGCCCGGGATATACTCCATGCTGATGTAATAGGCGCCCTCATACTCCATGAGCTCGTGCATCCGCCCCACATTCTTATGACTGATCTTGCGGGCATTCTTCAACTCGTTCCTGAATCGCGCCAATGTCCTGTCATCCGTGGCAATTTCCGACCTGATGAGCTTCAGGGCCACTTCTTCATTCAATTCCTTATCCAGGGCTCTGTAGACTTTCCCCATCCCTCCCTGGCCCAGCTCTTCGATAATTTGATACCTTTTGGCAAAGATAGATCCTGTGGTGAGCTTCTCTATTGACGGATCGAGGGTTCGCGTTCGGGAGAGTTCTTTTTCTTCAGAAGAGGGAAGAGGAGCGGCACAATTTTTACAGAACTGGGAGTCCTGGGTGTTTTCGGTGCTGCATTCTGGACACTTCACGCTCATGTATAGACCCCTAATCTTCCTAGAATGAAGGATATCAATTAATGTGGGGAGAGTCAATCAGAGATAGTGAGGTATTAAAGAAATTGTGAAGTTATGGACAGAGTTAGTGAAAAGAGAGCCTCCTTGATTCGATTTTTTTAATGCTGTCAGAGTTATCGTGTTAATTCACTTCGACGTCTGCCGAGCTGCTTCCATTTATGTATCCATCTTTGTAAGCTCTTGCCTCAAAATGATAAGTGCCTGTTCCATCGGGTTTTTTGATCTTGAACGAGAATATGATCTTCCCATCGGAGTCTGTGAGTCCGTTGTCTAGGTACGTCTTGCCGCTGGCAGTATGGAGCTCCACATTGACTTGTGCACCCGGAATGGCCACAGACGGATCGCCGTCATCTGTGACCGTCACTGTATAAATTATGTTCTCGCCGAATGTGTAGTTTGCTTTGTCTGATTCGATGGAAACCGACAGACTACCGCCTGCCTCTTCGACAAGGAAAGGAGCGACGGCTGTTCTTCCTGTGATTCCTGACTCAGTCAATACAGTAGTCTTGACCTCGTACTGACCAGCGGCCAGGCTCGATATATCAATCTCTCCCGTGTACGTTCCCATTCCATCATGTGTGAAGGTCACATCTACTGGCTCATGGTTATACAAAGGATCACTGCCAAGCGTGGATTTGAAGTCCCCCGGGATCAAACCGGTGGCCGGGTTGCCGATTTCATCGATGACGGCTGCGGTTAAAAGGGCCGGTTCTGTTTGTCCTTGAATATATCGGACCTTATCTATGCCAAATGTGACAATATTGAACGCCGGTTCTGGATATACCATCGCCGCTTCGGCGTCCACAAGTCCGGAGCCTTGCTGCCAGGGTTCAAGCCCTATGTCCTCCGCAGTTTTGCAGAGTTGGAATCTTACGGCAGTGCCATTCAGGTAATAATTGGTTGCCCAAACCAGTGCTGCCGCCCCGGCAACATGAGGGCAGGCCATGGAGGTGCCATCCATATATGTATAGCGTCCGTCCTTGTATGTGGAATAGATTTCAACCCCGGGCGCAGCAAGCTCTACAGAATCGCCATCGCTGCTGAATTCGGCCAGGTTATCATCGATATCAGTGCCAGATACAGCCATGACGCTTTCGAGATTGGCGGGAAATGTGACACCACCTCCCCAATTATTCCCAGCCGAAGAGACAAGAAGAACTCCTGCAGAAGTGGCAGTCTGGCATGCCGCTTCGATGCTTTCATGGTCACTAAAGTATTGAAGACTGATGGAAATGACCTTTGCCCCATTGTCAACCGACCACTCTAAACCAGCGATAAAATCGCTCGCCTTTCCTCTTCCACGATTGTCAATCACTTTCACGCCGAGAAGCCTCGCATCCGGTGCAACTCCGACGACGCCAGTACCGTTATCATCGGCGGCGACAATGCCAGCACAATGCGTTCCATGACCGTGATCATCGTCCCAGGCATCAGGATCGGCAATTTTGTCCTTCCCTTTGCCGGCAACAAAGTTTACTCCACCGGCGATATTGGCAACCAGATCAGGATGGTCCTTATCGATACCTGTGTCGATGATAGAAACGAGAATGCCAGCACCTTTGTTGAAATAAGGAGCAGCCCAGGACTTCTCTGCATCTATGCGGTCGACTCCCCAGCTGTCTGACAATTCTCCGACGAGAAATATATCGATATCTTTCTCCACATAGCGAACCTTCGGATTATGTTTTAACCCTTGCAATGCCTGAGCGGGAACGGATGCTGCGATAGCCGGAATAAGATGATAGGTGTATTTGATCTTGCCATTGAATTTTTCCACTAGGGCTTTTTCCGCTTTGCCAGGCTTTTGCTTGAAACCAATCAGGATATCCACACGATCGACTCCCTGGGTTTGATCAGATGGCCTGGTTATGGCTCCTAACACCAGGATCGCGGCGAACATAAATAAAAACATTAATAGAAATTGCTTTTTCATGGATTCCCCCTTTTTGTTATTTTATCGCTTTGCATATATGATCACATGTGAGATTCTGTTGGGTGTTTTAGCACATTTCATACCAAATTTCTCGCTCCATCGCCTTTATAGGCTGTTCAAAATTACCTCCGATATCTCAAGCCATTCATCAGCCATTTTACCCGTGATTTTCTTACCGCTTTGAGCCCTCACTTCATTTTGGAACTCAGTTATCTGGTCTAAAACTTCGAATATATTTCCTTTCTCCAGTGATTTCTGCACATTTTCTAGCTTTTTTACCAGGCATGTTCGAACCCCTGAATGAATGCCGCTCGCCTTAACAATCTGAATGAGGTCTTCTAGCTCCATTGGCTCAAAAAGAGCGAAAGTGGAAAGAGATGCCACTTGGCCGCAGATAACGTCGTTATCCTTGTCATGCGAAATTATCGAAATTTCCACCCACATCCCTCCTTCATAGTGAGAAAAAACAAGATTATCTTTATCTCCGACATTTACTCCACTGTAATCGATGCAAATGGTGATAAAGCCGGAATATGAGGCTGTCGTTTCGATCTCATAGAATGTCGGCGGATCACCAAGTTTGAAGCCGGTCGAAGGGGCTGGGCCTGCATCGCTGATGACAAGTGTGGTTTCTCCACCTTCTGTAACTTCTTCGAACATCATGCTAATTGGAGTATCGCCGGTTTCAGGGTCCTCAAGGTCGATAGATACATTATTTCCAGGAAGCGTGTTGTACCGAGCAAACTTCTGGATTCGGTTATTGCGAGCATCGGCCGCATAAACATTGCCGTCAGAGTCAACAGCAATGTCTGTTGGGAAGTTAAACTCGCCATATCCAGAGCCCAACTCTCCCCATTTAAGAACAAATTCATACTCCTGACTGTATCCAGATTCAGAAAGCAGGAAGGCAAAAACCAATAGTAAAGTCACTTTTAGTAAACAAGTAAAATTTTTTTTTATTCTCGTCCTCCTTTGTGTAAGCTATTCCCTTGTAACTACTCCCCTTTTCCAGAGAGAAATCCAAAGATGAGTAATTTAATTTCGATACTATTTATTGACGAAGAAGAGAAAATCTTCCCTCACTATTGAATGAAAGCTAGGATAAAATGTGATGCAAAAAGCCCCCGAATCATCTCGGTACAGAAATAAAGAATAGATCTTACTGCTTCGTCCTTATGAACAATACCTCAAACTTAATATCCAAAGCGCCTTGTGATGAAAAGATGGCATCGTAAGTGGAGGCCGTTTTGTTCTTGTTGATCTGGGTTTCCACACAAACGTTATACCAATCAGTGGCCCAGGCATTCCTATCACCCGAACCATTGGTATAATCGTAAGGTGGATAAATTTCCGCTCCGACAACGACTTTCCAGACATCTTCGCCGATTCGCTCGAAATATCCGTAGTCTCCATCAGCATCATTGTCAGCACCAAATTCAATAGAACTGTATTCAAAAAGCTCGTATTCTTCGCAAGGAACGGGTGAATATGCTTCTGGAGCTGTGCCTTTTACATCACAAAGAAAACCCAGATGACCGTGATAATTCCATTGTTCATAATCGACTTCATTTTGATCGACCGACCTACCCGTATTGAATTTGAAATACACTTTTTCATAGATTGGATGAGGATGATATGAATACTGCAGGAAATACAACATGCTCATCGGATCAGTGCTGTCATAATTTTCAGGGTATTTGCACATCGCCTCTGGAGTATCAGGATAAAACCAAGCACTATAAGGTATGAAATCAAAATCCACCTGAACAGGATAAAAAATTTCCAGATAAAAACGAGCCCAATACTTCTCGACGCCATCAAAAGGTGCCCTGCGAATTTCGACACCAACATTGACATTGGATTCAAAGTCTTCAAAGATCCAGCCCGGCCAGTTTTCGTCGTACCGCAAGTTGTCAATCCCCCTAAGTCCGAATCCTGGACCCTCGAGGACGACTGCGCTCCACGTATACTCTACTGGCCTCCCTTTTCCTGGTGGTTTTCCCAATGTTTCGACCTGGCCCTGTACAAAATCAATGCTGATAAAAACCAGACCAACTACCAGAATAAACACCAATCCGATGAGTCTAAAATTTCGATTTTTTTTCAACGAACCCTCCTCCTTTTAAAGGGATTATGCGCTTTCATCTATATTATTGTCAGATCATTGTAATTCTTCCCGCTCTTATAGATTTTTTTCATGGATTCATCAGTTGAATTTAGAGAATCTGGAAATGAAGCTTCTATCAACGTCTCTTTAGGTGGTAAATTACTGATGGATGCTGTTGACAACTTAGAGGTCAAGATATAATAATTGCATTAAGAATATTGTGTATGCGCTATTCACCACCGGATTCATTAGTTCTTGGCGCTGGTGCAAATGAGGGAAAGTTTACGAAGGGGCAACAATTAAAGACCAAGAATCGATAGTCGAAAAACTTTTTATTCTTCTCCAATCGGGTGATTGGAATTCCTACAATGAGGCTCTCTCTACAATTCGGGGAAGAATCGTGCGGCTAGCGCAATATAGATTACAGAAGGATGAAGTGGATGATGTTGTCCAGCAGACATTGAGCACACTATGGGAAAAAAGGTCTTCAGTCCGCGATCCGGATCACCTCTTGCCCTTTCTCCTCCGCATTCTCAGGAACAAGCTTGGCGACAGCTATCGCCGGAAAAGCCGAAAGAGAGAAACAAAGGTTCCGGATATAGAGATTTTGGATTCTCCCGAGGATACGATGTCCTCGAATCCGCAGAATCTTCTCGAGGAGAAGGAGTTGAAGGAGATCCTCAAAAAAGCCATCGACATCTGTGCTGCCGAGAACAATGTCTGGGGGAGGATACTGCAGCTACTTCAGGAAGGAAAGTCCCGGGAAAACATTCGTCTGGAGTTGGGAAACATTCCTATGGCCACAGTCTACACAAGGATCTACCGTGCGCGGCAGCGGCTTTTAGAAATCCTGAAGGAAGAATTCGGAGTAGAGATATGATTTGCACAGATAAAGACTTCGGCAAACTCATCGGCGGTTTTGAACTCGGCCTTCTTTCAGATGAAGAGAAGCTGCAATTCGAGAACCATCTGCTCGAGTGTGAATACTGCTTTCAGGATCTTTACAGGACTGCTCCATTGATTGACTTGATGCGAGAAGGGGAGATGGCTCCTTCGGGAGTATTTGATCTTGTTGGCCAAAAAGAAGCAGAAGTCATTCCAAAAAAACCTTCTGAGAAGAAGGCTATATTCAGAAAACTACTCAGGCCTTGGATTTATGCGACTGCGGGTGCAGCAGCAGTCTTAGCGGCTGTATTGATCGTAGTCTGGATTCAAGGTTCTGGGCCAGAAGCTGATCAACTCCGCGGTCATGATGATGTCACGATACTCGTCCAATCCCCCGTGGGAGAGGTTGCATCTCCCACTGAATTCCGTTGGAAGCCATCGGGAGAAGTTTCGTCCTACACAGTCAGACTTTTCTCTGAAGCTGGAGAACTTTTATGGGAAGGATCGTCACAAGAAACTAAAGCCGTTCTGCCTGATTCCATACATAAAAGCCTCACTCCCGGGCTAAATTACCTTTGGCAGGTCGAAGCGCTCACAGCTGAAGGCGACCGCTTAAAATCGCAAATGATCCGGTTCAGAGTCAGAAAGTGAGTTTAGTCTTTAGTGTCAGGTAGGCTATGCCACCTGACATTTTGTATGATTCGCATATATTTTTTTAGGGAGCCAGTTTCCTTTGCAGTTCAGTAAGACCATGACTATGAGATTGGGAACCAAACATAAATTATTATTTGGCATGCTTGTAGTGTTCTCTTTTTCCTTAGTCATTGCTGGATTCAGCTTGTCTATTCAAGAGACATCTGCGTCTACGGTATCAAAGGAAGACCAAACAATTCTTGAACTGAAAGAAGTCAGAGCTCTTCTGAAGAAAAATAGTTTTGCTGAGGCCGAGACTTTAGCTCGTGAGATTCTTGCCGATGTCAATGTCAGATATGGGCCTGTTTCAATGCAAGCTGTGCAAATCCTTGGTGTCTTGATCGATTCTGTTTTGGGCAAATTAAATAAGCATATTCGAAACGAGTACATGTCTTTGATGAAGCAAGGTGTGTCAACAAGGGAAGCTGATGTTTTAGCTGAATCTATATTACTCAAGAAAAAACAGGAAGTGGACGATTACAGGGCCTTGATAGAAAGATCTGTATCCATACAAATGCAACTCTTAGGGCCCGAACATCCCGATGTTCTGCAGAGTCTAAATGACTTTGCCAGCCGCTTGATGAGGACATCAGGGGATTTCATAAAAGCAAAGGAGCTCGCAAGTCGTGCCCTTAGGGTTTCAGAGAAAATTTACGGTCCCGACCATGTGGAGTCAGTTGAAATCCTCTACACATTGGCAAGCATGCATCATTGGAAACGCTTCTACGACGAGTCGAGAGAATTTCTGGAGAAAGCTCTTAAAATAAATGAAGAAGAGTATGGGCCCGAACATCTGAAGGTTGCCGAAGGCCTCGACAGAATGGGAGGTTTCTTCGGAGACACCGGGCAACTAAAAAGTGCCAGAACCCATTACGAACGTGCTTTGGCGATACGAGAGAAGCTCCTGGGTCCTGATCATCAGGACATTGTTAAGAGCTTATTCAACCTCAGATCTGTATTGAATAAAATGGGAGCCTATGATGAAGTTCTGGCCAATTATGAACAATCCCTATCCATTTTGGAGAAAACAAACGGTCCTGAGAGCGAGGACTTAGCTTCGCTCCTGACAGAGTTTACAGGCTTTCTCATGGATCCTATCGGTGACTACACAAAGGCGAAGTACTACGAAGAACGAACTCTCCGCATCAACGAAAAAATTTATGGGGCGGAAAGTGAACGAGCCGCTCTCAATCTCAACACTCTGGCTGTTATACACAGGTTACTGGGTGATAATGAAAAGGCAAAACTTCTTTACAAACGCAGCCTGGCAATCCATGAAAAATTGTACGGATCCGAAAATCCAGCGATTGTTTTTCTGCTTATTAATCTAAGTGGCCTGTCGACTGATATGGGCGATTATGAAGAGGCTGAGGCTTACAGCAAGCGAGCTTTGGAGATAGGCGAAAAAGCAGCCGGCCCTGACTATCTCGGCTTGGCTCCAATATTAAGCAGCTACGCCTATGCACTCCTCAATTTGGAAAAATTTGATTTGGTTGAGAAGATTTCTCATCGTGTCCTGGGAATCCTGGAAAAGAATGCCGGCCATGATAATCATTTTTTGATTGTAAGGGGCTTGCGTGATATTGCTTCTATCCACCACAGAATGGGTGAAAAGAAGAGCCCTCTATCCCTCATGAGCCGAGCGCAAGAGGTCACAGAGAGATCACTCGGACCTGAACATGATGCCATGAAATGGATATTGAGCGATTTTTCCCTGTATCTCTGGTGTGATGGTCAAGCATCTCGAGCTCTCCATAAAGCCTTAAAATGCATGGCTATTGAACGCAACCATCTGCATTTGTTTGCCTCATCTTTAGCAGAGAGGCAGGCCCTTGCTTATGCTGAGTCGAAAACTCAAGGCTTTGATGTTTGCCTCTCACTGGCCGCAAAAAACACGGATGGAACCGCAAACACCATAAGCAAAGCCTGGAATGCACTGATCCAATCCCGGGCATTGATCTTCGATGCATTGGCCGCAAGAAATAGAATTGTTATAGAGACGGGAAATCCGGAGATTGCTGCATTAGCAAATTCTTTAGCCTCGTCACGTCAGCATCTCTCGGATCTCATTGTCCGCGGCCCCGCTACTCTTTCTCCAGAGGAAAACTATATCGATCTTGTTGAAGAGGCCCGGAACGAAAAAGAGAGTGCAGAGCTTGCGCTTGCCCAGGCAAGCCGAGCATTCAGGGAGGAACGGCAACAAAGACATGCAGATTTCACAGAGGTGAAAAATTCTCTGCCTCCAGATTTTGCACTCGTGGCCTATGCCCGGTACTTGGACTATGAGCCTATAAACAAGGCTGATGAGAAAGAGGAAGAAAAACTCGGCACATCCCGGGAATTTTCTGAGGTTCCTTCCTATGTGGCTTTAATTTTACAGGCACAGAGAGACACACCTTTAATAATCCCTCTCGGGAGCGCCGAAGAAATTGAGCGGCTTGTGTTCGATTGGGGCCAGGAGGTAGCGAGAGGAACAAGGATTCCAGGGCGATCTCTGGAAGAAGCGGAGGTCGCATACCGAACATCGGGAGAGGCTCTCCGGCGCAAAGTGTGGGATCCCCTAGCATCTTTTCTCGGGAATTCTAAAGGAGTATTCGTGGTTCCTGACGGGATCCTTCATACCGTCAACTTTGCCGCTCTTCCGGTAGGAGCCGATAAATATTTAATAGAGAATGGACCCCTGATTCACTATCTGTCTGCAGAAAGAGATCTCGTTTCCTCTGGAGAATCACATATCAGCGGTGCAGGCCTATTGGCGATGGGGAATCCCGACTTTGATGAAACCGCACTTTTCGCTGCCTTTAATCCTGAAAAAGACCCCCAAAAAAATATTAGGGCCAAGGATAAGTCCCTTCTTCCTTTCCGTGGGACACGCTCGGGTTGCGGAGACTTTAAATCTTTGAAATTTACTTCTCTTCCCTCTTCGCAAAAGGAAATGGAAGAGATCTCGGATATATGGAGGAAAGGCAAGAAACAAAAAGAGAATATCCTGAATCTCCGCGGCGAAATGGCAACCGAGCACGCATTCAAGATGACAGCTCCCGGCAAACAGGTCCTTCACCTGGCTACCCATGGCTTTTTCCTTGAAGGAGAGTGTGCTTCTGTTTTGACAAGATTGGGAAATCAGCGTAAGTCAGAGTGGGCTGGTATGGGAGAGCTTCCCCCTGCTGCAGGTGAAAATCCGCTTCTCTTGTCAGGACTTGCGCTGGCAGGAGCCAACCAGCGTGAAGCGGCCGGACCGGAAGAAGAGGATGGAATACTCACCGCGGAAGAAGTGGCTTCGCTCGATCTCTCAGGAGTGAAGTTGGCAGTTCTCTCTGCTTGCGACACCGGGGTTGGAAAGATAAAAGCCGGTGAAGGAGTATTCGGGCTTCGCAGGGCTTTTCGACTGGCAGGGGTTCGAACATTGATCACGAGTCTCTGGCCCGTAGAAGACGATGCAGCAAGGAAATGGATGCGGACGTTTTACCGGGCACAATTCATTAAAAAAATGGGCATTACAGAATCTATCCGTGAAGCGAGCCTTGCGGTGCTTCGGGAACAGCGCAAAAAAAGAAAGTGCACCCATCCCTTCTACTGGGCCGGTTTTGTGGCCTCTGGCGATTGGCAGTGATCTAATACACGGTTCTTATTGTTTGTTGAGGGCTTTTTTTGAGGGATATCAGTCCAGACCTTGCTTTAAAATCTCCACGTTACTCCGAATCTTATGTGTCTTGGAGGATCGAGTCTCAAAGGCATGCCGAAGGCAGATGTTCCGTCAAGATAAACATCATTGGGTCGCGTGTAGATAGAAGAATAATAGTCATTATTAAAAACATTGAAGATATCAATTTGGAGCTCGAAGTGGGTATCCTTAATATAGAAAACCTTAGCGAGCCGAAGATCGAAATTCCAGTTGAATGGTGTGCGTCGGCTACCTCTTGGTTCGAGCAATATATCGAAAGTGTGTTGCCACTCCTCTCCACCTTTTGGGGATCTGTAGATACCCACATCGTATGAGCTGGCTTCTGCCTGCCAGGGGAGACCTGAGAGAACTTGGAAGTTGCCGCTGAGAAGAATGCCCCAGGGGCCAAAATAGGAAACAAGCAGCTTGAATTGATGTTCCCTGTCCCACTGTCTTCCCCATTGAAGAGAGTTTCGCGAGTAATAAGGATCATTATCCATGTTGAAGTCCGGAGCGACGAAAAGATCATTGTCACCCCAATTTGGAAGATTGCCCTTGGAATTTTGATAAACGTAAGAAGCCATCATCGACCACTTCTGGCTCGGCTGCTTGCGGAGAACCACCATGATGATGTGGTGCCTTTTCTTGGCCCATGTAGAGTTGGTCAAAAACATATCCTCATTGGACAAGTCGTCTGTCTGGTCCCAGACGGTTATGGTGTTGCCCAGCCAGGGATCTGTCCACTGGCTTTCTTCAAAGGTGTGCGGTGCCAGGGATAACCACTGCCGCCTGTTGCGATCTCTCTTGTACACGTAGTCGATGGATAGGGCAAATGAGTTTCCTAACTGTTTAGCGAAGCCGATATTGAAGTAATCTGCCCGTGTTTGTCTTAGATCTGGATCAACGGGCACTGGAACACTGAAAGTCCTTATCATGCTCAAATTTTCAGGTTGAGTGAGTTGTGCAAACATTTCAGTAATATTATCGTCTGTTATATCAAAAGATTCGGTGGGCAGGAACAAAGTATAGGAAAACAGATCCGTATTCCCGGGCATAGAAGAGCGGAATGATTCTGTTCTCAGCTTGTTGTAAAAAATTCCGAAACTCCCATGAAGGACATTTTTGGCATCTCCTCCGAAGTCGTAAGAAAAACCTACGCGGGGCGAGAAAAGGTGAAATTCGGCCACATCTCCCTGAAAGTCTCTAGCCGTTATCGTAGGAATTTCATATCGAAGTCCCAAGTTTAAACTTAACCTTCGACCAATTATTAAATTGTCTTGGACATAGCCACCTACTCTTATCAGTATCTCTTGCGTATGCATTTCTGGACCTGTAGTTGCGCCCCATACCGTTATGGGACCATAGACCACACGCGATAGAGTTCCTCCGCCGGTACTACCATAGTCGGTTTTTGTCTGAGCCCGGCTGTATTCCAGTCCAAATTTTAATTCATGAGATGATCCCAAAAAGTCATCAATATAATGGGTTAATGCCGCCTGGGCTTCTATGCGAAAAGATGGCTGGATGTGTTCATATGAAAACGATCCATAAGCCATATAATCGTAAACTCCCTGGCTTAGATCGACATTCGCAAAAGTTGGAATTCCAGGGTAGACAGGTTCGATTGTAAGCCTATCCTTAAACCCACCCAATTTAACATAGATAAACGATGATTTGCTCAGAAGAGACTGCCATGTTGCATGGAGAGATATCATATCCATTTCTGTTTTGGCTGATGTCGATTCTGCAAAGCGAGGACCATTATCAAGAGGCCCTAAAGAGGAAGGATTCCCGCTCACGATCATGGAGACCGAGTTCTTGCTGTTTATTAACCAATCCAGCTTTCCATAGTAACGGAATCTTTTCTGAGTATGGTGTTCAGTAAAGTCAGGCCAATTTTTTCTCTGTCCAGAAAAGCCTCCAGCCAGGAAAAAAAACAGTTTTTCCCTGATTACGGGGCCGCCAAACGTGGCTGAAATCTCAGCATCATATTTGTAATCATAGGGTGTGAGTTCTTGAATATTTCCCGGCGAGTTGTCGGCATAGAAATTACTGTCTGTGTAGAGCCCGGTCAAGGACCCATGTAATGAGTTTGTCCCTCCCTTGGTCACAATATTGACTGTCGCCCCGGTGTAATTTCCATATTCTGCGGTAGCTCCGATGCCGACGATCTGGATTTCTTCAATCGTTTCATAGATCGGATTGACATTGGAATATCCCATAGCAATGTTGTCCACATTCAGCCCATTGAATTGATAGGACGTCGTCAAAGAGCCATAGGAAAAGTCTCTGAATCTTCCATATCCACCCCCCGAACCATAGGCTGTGTCATTATAGATTCCGGGAACGGCATTGACCAAATCGGCATAGCTCGAAAAGTTTCTTGAGGTCGGGATGTTTTCTACCAGATTATTGTCAATACTGATGATAATATTGGATGCTTTTGTTTCTATAAGAGGGGCTTTGGCTATGACTTCAATTTCTTCCTTTAATGTTTCAGCAACTAATTTTGCCTTAATGGGAGTGGATTTTCCGACATATACAAAAATATTCGTATACTTTTGTGCCTTGAAGCCCTGAAGGATAATTTCGATCTCATAGATACCAGGGGTTAGGTTGAGAAACCTGAAACCACCACGCTCATTCGAAACAACGGAGATTGATTTTTGCAAAAGCTTTTTTCCGGTTAGAGTGACCGTTGCACCTGGAAGAGCTACTCCGCCTTCGTCGATGACAATTCCTGCGATTTCTCCTTTGATTGTTACTTGAGCAGGGCTGAAGAGAGGAAGGAGAATGTATAGGAGCACTAAGGTTAATAATGATTTGATTTTCATTACAGCCCCTTTCTCTATAGCTGGAAAAAATATATCAGCTAAAAAAAAAAGAGTCAAATTAGTACCACACAACATTCGAAGAAGAAACACAAAGTTTGGATAAGAGAATTGCCCATGTATTGGTCTTTCCGATGATAGAAATAACGGTTGCAGGACAGTTTAATTTGTTTGCTTAAAGGAGACGTTCTATCTTGCTAAGGGAGGGATGCGGTCGCGCCAGGGGCGTGCCTGTTCCAGCTGTCCTGCCAGCCTGAGGAGCGTTGCTTCGTCAGCGTAGCGGCCAGCAAACTGCGTGCCGATGGGAAGATTATCGGCATTCCAGTAGAGCGGCACGGACATGGCCGGCAGTCCGGTGACGTTGTGTAGCCACGTGAAGGGCAGAAAGTCGAAGAGGCGCCTTCCGAACTCTTCATACGGTAGATTAACCGTGTCCAGGTAACCGAGCTTTGGTGGTGGTGTACCCAAGGTCGGTGTGAGTATAGCGTCATACTTGGTCATAAAGTTGGCCACTGTTCTGGTGGCTCTATTGATCACAGTTTTGGTTTGGGCAAACTCGACTGCCGAAGCTTTTCTCCCGCTCTCAGCCACGGCCCAGGTCTGTGGCTCGACCATTTCGGCTTTGACCTTCGCTCCGATGAGTGATCCCAAAAGATGGAGCAAAGCCGCTAGATGGGCGGCATTGATCAGAAGATAGGCTTTCCTCAATGATGCATAGTCGATTTGGGGTGCTGCTTCTTCCACGATGTGGCCGAGGCTTTCACAGAGTTTGGCCGTTTCCTTCGCGGCCGCAACACAATCGGGATGAGTCTCGTCCGAAGCTCCCTTGGTGTACAGGGCTATGCGCAGCTTTCCCGGATCTGTTCCGACTTCTTCAAGGAAAGGTCTTTTTGGGGCTGGAATGCCGTAGGGTGCTCCTATTTCAGGCGCTGAAGTGGCATCGAGCAGGGCGGCACTGTCGCGCACGGATAGCGATAAGGCATGTTCGATGGCAAAGCCTTCCAGCATCTCACCGGATTCCGGTCCGGTCGGCATGCGGCCGCGCGAGGGCTTCAGACCGAACACCCCGCAACAGGAACTGGGGATGCGGATCGAGCCTCCGCCGTCGCTTCCATGGGCACTGGGTATTATCCGCGCAGCCACAACCGCTCCCGCTCCGCCGCTCGAGCCCCCGGTGGAGTGTTCTGTATTCCAGGGATTGCGGGCAGGTCCATGCAAAACAGGTTCTGTGGAAGCGGACAGTCCGAATTCCGGTGCGTTTGTGCGACCCATAATGACCAAACCGGCTTTCTTATACCGCGTGACGAGTTCGTTATCATAAGGGGGAACATAGTTCGCTAAGAACTTCAGTCCGAAAGTCATGCGCACACCCTTGCAGGCCGCTCCAAGGTCCTTCAAAAGAAAAGGGACGCCTGTGAATGGGCCGTCCGGCAGGCCACTTTCTATAGCTTTCTTCGCCACATCGTATGCCTTCGTGACCACAGCATTGATCTTGGGATTAATGGCTTCGATTCGCTCAATTGCAACCTCGAGCAGTTCCTCAGACTTGACCTCTTTCTTTCGAACTAACTCGGCCAGACCAAGACCGTCGTATTGTCCATATTCCTCAAATTTTTGTTTCTTTTCATCCATTTTTAGGCCTCCAAAACCTGCAGTTGCACCCGCCGCTAGCCCAATCGCTGATGAGGTTAAAAACTGCCGGCGCGTCATAGCATGATTGCGGTTTCCATCCCAATGATTTTTGTGAAAAACTCTTTTTGTTTTAGCCACTTCGGTCATCCTGCGCGAAATTCATTGTCTCTGAATATTCTCATCCTTTGGGTCTTATCAATTCCTTAAACGGGGGAAAGTCTCTGAGAAGCTCGAGATTCATGTCCGGATAGAGCTGGTGATAGCTCCTGCCCTGTGAAAGGGACTCCCTGAGCAACAGCACAGCACGCTCTTTTTTTCCAAGAAGGGCAGCAATGCATGCCCTCCAATATGTGTGATTGCCAAAGAGATATTTGTCTTCTCTATTCTTAAGTTGAGTGCCAATTTTTTGTGCTTCTTCGTTTTCACCTCTCCTTGCGGCTATGACTCCGAGATATCCAAGATAATCCATATTTTTAGGAAATTCTGAGTGCAATGTTTTATAAATTGACTGCGCCTCTGCCCATTTTTCCGAGGCATAAAGCGCTCTGCCGAGTCCGTGACGATGGCTTTGGCTATCTGCTTCTTCTCTTAGTTTAGTCTTAAACCACCCGATTGCACGCTCGAGCATATCGAGAGATGCCTCTCGGTAACCGTGTTCTCTCAGTTCCAACCCCCCCAAGAGCATTACCTGCCCATGATTCCAATTCGTTTGAGCAGGCAAGGTGAGGCATTTGTCGATGCAGTCATTGACTTCTTTAATCTTTCCCAAAGCAGCAAGCGCTCGCACTTCATACCAGAGTGCCGAGAGAAGCTCAGGAAACTGCTTTCGACTTTGTCGCGCTGCTTTTAGCTCCTGTTTATGGTTCCCCAGCATGTGATGAGCCATAGTCAGCTCGGCCCAATACTGATCCCAGTTTTTAAACCAAAACGATTCTGGATCGACAGCGGTGATGATGTCTACAGCTTCTTGGGGGCGGTTAATCCAAATTTTTGATTGCCCGACGGCCCACTCAGTGATGGGGATGGACGGAGCTAGTTGAGCCATTTGTATGCGAGCCTCAAGAGCTGCATGATTATCGCGTTGGAGTATGGCCGTTAGAAAATCCAGATGATAGCGATCAAATGGAGCAAGTTTTCCAGCTGACCTGTCAACTTCTCTTGCAAGGGCACCAGCCTCAGCAAATTCATCGAGATTATAATGTGCAATGGCCGCCATTATTAAAGGACAGGTGAAATTTGAATCGAAGCTCGCTGCCCGGAGAAAGCAATCAATGGATTGCGCAAACTGTGCGCTATAAAAAAGCTTCTGTCCTTCAATATAATCTTCATATGCCTTATATGAAGGAGGTATTTCTGCTATTCCCATATATTTTTTGAGCTTAGGATCATAAATAACTGCTAGAATCCCTATGAGTCGTTGCTGCAATGATTCAAAAAGTTTGGGGGAATCTTCGATATGCCCGTTCACGGGTTCCATGGCTCGGATAAGCTTTCCTTCTTGTGCATCTATAACCTGGACGTTCAGTTGAATATTATCGCCCTGAATATAATAGCATCCCGAGATAACCATACCTGCGCCTGTTTCCTCAGCTAGAAAATGGATATGATTATCTCCTCGATTGGCGTTATAAATTGGGGCAACAAGCATCGAAGGAACCACATCGATAAAACCTGTGCGAGCCAGTCCTTTTGTAATCCAATCGGCTGCCATTTGTCCTATAGTGTCATACGCAGGATTGCCCGTATGGTTTTCGAAGATCGAGACGACGATCCGATCCGGGTCCAGACTCGGATGCTTTTTTTTGAAGACAATCAGTCCGATACCCAGAACAGCCGTGGCCAAAAATACTGAAATCAATACAGGAATCAAGATTCTCTTCACATCAGTGCTATCTCTGAATGTCTTTTCCTCCGAATGTTTCGTTTTCTCGATCCATCGGTCAATTTCATCTGCATAGGCGAATACCCGAGCCCTCGGTGATTCTTCGAGACGATGGACAGGGAGGCCAAGATCTCTCTCCAGTCGCTGGCAGGTTTTTATGGATCGACCTAAATAAGCAGCAATTTCTTTCCAAGAATCAAGAACTTCTCTATTCGTCATCAGATTTTTTCCTTCTGCCCCTTCATTTGGACGGCCGTTCCAAACCATATTTTCTAAGCACGGCGTTGAACTTTGGAGTATCAGGAATTCGGTGTTCTTGAACGGGTTGAACTCTGGCATAAATAAGCAAGCTATCACGCTCCTCGCAGGCACGCTTAACCCACTCCAAAGCTTGATCCTCATCACCCTGAAAATGGTTGATGTAGAATGATACGGTGGGTGAGATATACTCATAATTCGATCTCTGTCTTAGGCTTTGAAACAGTTTATTTGCCAGTGCTTTTTTACCCGCATCCCAGTAAGCTTTGGCCAAAAACACCACATGGGTGGGACGCTCACCTCCGAATTCAACAGCTTTTTCCATTTCAGATATGGCTTCATGAATCATCGACTTTTTGGCGTATAATGTTCCAAGATACAAGTGAGCACTTGCAAGATAAGGATTTGTCTTTAGCACAGCCCTCAATACTTCGAAAGCCTCGTCATCATAATCGGCACAAAACAAGGTCAGGCCATACCAGGCTCTTAAAATAGGATTAAGAGGATCCAGTTCAAGTGCTCTTCTGAGCTCAGAGATACCTTCCTCATGACGGCCTGTGACTCGTAAATACATCGCGTATAAAAGATGACTATCGGGGTAGTATGGATTCAAGCTCAGCGCTTTTTTAAAATTTTTCTCCGCCTGTTCAAAGTTCCACTCACAAAATGCGTTGAAGTGGCCCATGTAGGCATAACCTTCTGCGAGCGTATCATCAATTTCCAGTGCTTTCTGTATATAAGATTTTATCTTGGGATTGACTTCCTTCGGTTGAACGCTGCCGCCAGAGGCCATGCCGAAATAGAGACCGGCCAAGCCTAGGTACGCGGGGGCAAAATTCGGATCCTCCTGGATTGATTGCTGGAAATATTCGATAGCCTTTTTTCCCCCTTCCGATGTCAGGTTGTAAGAATAGTGCAGACCCATCAGGAATGAATTGTAGGCTTCGACGTTTTCTGTATAACGCTTTAAAAAATTTTTTCTTTCATCTTCAACCAAGCTGATTTTTAACAAATCTACGATTGCAAAGGATATCTCATCCTGTAGGCTGAAAATATCTTTTGCATCTCGTTCGAATTTTTCAGACCAAATGGGGTAACCGTCCTTCACATCGGCCAACTGAGTTCTTATCCGCAATCTATCTCCAGTCTTTTGGATGCTTCCATCCAAAACATAGTCGACATTCAATTCCTGGCCGATTTCTTTTATATCCAATTCTCGGTTTTTGAACGAAAAGGCGGATGTCCGGGCAGGCACCTTTAATTTTCCAACAGAATTGAGCCTGGATATGAGTTCATCGGCTATCCCGTCAGCTAAATATTCGAGCTCCTTGCTTGGACTTAAATCCTCGAAGGGAAGAACCACTAGAGATATTTTATCTTCCCTAGATAAAACTGATGGTTGCCGGAGTAAGAACTGCCAGAGTAATATCGCAATGGCAAAAATAGTCACGATCGAACCAGAAATCAAGATTCTCTTTATGCGAATATTATCCAGGAATGTCTTTCTCTCCGAATGCTGAGTTTTTTCGATCCATCGATCCAATTCATCCGGGTAGGCAAAGACTCTGGCTTTTGGTGATTCTTCGAGGCGATGGACGGGAAGACCGAGATCTTTCTCAAGACGCTGGCAGGTTTTGACAGACCGGTTAAGGTAAGCTGCAATCTCCTTCCAAGAATCAAGAACTTCTCGGTTTGACATCAGGCTTATTCGCTTTCTATCCCCTTATTTAGGTAGTGGTTCTAAACCATATTTCTTGAATAAAGCTTGATATTCTTGTTTTTCAGGAATTCGCTTTGAATCAAGGGGATGTATCCTCATCCAAAGGAGAAAGCTGTCACGCTCCACACATGATTGCTCCAGACATTCAAACGCTTTTTCCTCTTCTCCTCGGGCTAAATGAATGTAGTAGAAACAAATCGGGGGCACGTACTCATTTTTCGATCTCTCTTCCAAGCTCTCGAATAGATCCTCTGCTTTGTCCCTCCTTCCAATTCTAATATAGGCATTCGCGAGTTCTGTGACCCAAAAAGGTGTTCCCCCTGAAATATCAACAACCTTCTCATACTCTTCAATCGCCTTTTTAAACATTCCTTTCGCCTCGAAGCAATTCCCCAGGTGGAGGTGTATATGAAGGTCATCAGGATAAATCTTTAGTGCGGCTCTGAGCTCTTTAAGGGCCCTATCATACTGTCCTGCATAGAAATAAGCCCGGCCTGGCGCTGCATTGACATAATTCGACAGGGGATTCAACTCCAGCGCTTGCTTTGCCTCCGAAATGGCTTTGTTATATCGTCCCCTTACCAACAAGAATGATGAATACCATGTATGCCCATAGGAAAAGCTAGGATTCAGCTCTAAGGCCAGGCTGAATTCCTTCTCTGCTTCCTTCCAGTTCCAGTCGTAGAAGGCAATGACATAGGCTAATATAGCATGGGCTTCACCAAGGGCATCATCCATTTCCAGGGCTTTTTGGATGTATTCTTTGGCTTTTGGGTAAGCTTTGTGTGGAGGCACATAGTCAAATATTGCGGTGGTTACCGCGATGGTCCCCAGTCCAAAATAAGCCAGCGCGTAATTCGGATCCTTCTGTAATGCCTGCTGGAAGTGGTTGGTCGCTTCCATGAATCCTTTTGGCGTAAACTTTTGAATGAAGTGAACACCTTTTAGATAGAGATTGTAGGCCTCGACATTCTCTGTGTAGCGCTTAGTGAGTGCTTCTCTATCCCTTGTGAGAATATTTACTTTTAGCTTATCAACAATGGCCAATGTGATATCATCTTGAATGACGAAGATATTTTCTAATTCTCTACTATACTGTTCCGACCAGATCAGACTTCCATCAGAAACATCGATGAGCTGGGCAGTGATGCGCAGTTTTTTACCTGATGTTTGAACACTCCCCCTCCGCACAGTCTTGACATTTAACTTCGCTCCAATTTCCCGAACGTCCAGTCCTTTGCCTCTGAGCAAAAAAGAGGAGTGTGATGCAGGAACACGCATGTCCTTGAGTTTTGTCAAGGCGGTGATAATAGAATCTGCAAATCCATCACACAAATATCCTTTGTTTTTCTGTGGACTCAAGTCTTCGAAAGGAAGAACAGCAATAGATATTTCATCTTGGTATGAAGGAATTAATCTTTTCTGAGGAATAAATTGCCATACCAATATGGCTATGGCAACAACAAGGATTGAAACAGGAATCGCAATTCTCTTCAGGCGTAATCTATCTATCAACGTCTTTTTTTCCGAATGTTTTGTATTCTCGATCCAACGATCTATCTCATCCGTATAGGCAAAAACTCTGGCCCTGGGCGATTCTTCGAGCCGATGGACGGGGAGTCCAAGCTCTTTTTCCAGCCGCTGGCAGGTTTTGACAGAGCGGCCCAAATATTCGGCAATTTCCTTCCAAGAATCGAGGATGTTCTTGTTTTCCACGCGTCCCACCAGGAAGCCTTGTGCTCGTTCCCGAATACAATACTATCTATTTGGGTGTGTGCAGTCAAATATGTTAATTGATAAGAATAAAAAATTGTTGGATTTATTTTTTAGATGTTGAGTGATGAATGCAAAGTAAAAAGACTAGGTTAGGTCCATGAAATGCTTATTGTTCTTGTGAGATTAAACATCCACTATGCGTGTGAAATAATCGTTCCATTAGCTTGATGCCAACTTCCGAATCATAGCTGCTTTCAATTATTTTCTTCATATGGTGGGCTGTTTTTGCCATCATCTTATTCTGAAAGTAAAGATACCCCAAATTGTAATGGGCTTGAATGAAATCCGGATTTAGTGCCAATGCCTTTAATAACGCTCTTTCCGCTTCGGCAAATCTATTTTTGTATGTGTAGCAGACACCGGCTAAATTGTAAGCTTCGGAAAGCTCGGGCGCGATCTCAGTGACTTTCTTTAAATGCACAAGTGCTTCTTCGACTAAGCTTTCTTCGTCTAAAGCCTTTGTGCTACCCATAGAATTTTTCTGGGGATTTCTGTTTGCTTCTTGATCAAGTGAAGGGATCGTCTTTGTCCTGAGTGAGTCGTATTGCATGATCAGTGATGCTGCCAGGGTGCAGAGCAACTCAGTATGCTGGGGATGAAACTCAAGCGCTTTTCGGCACTGATTAATTGCCCGCTCATATCTTTTTTCTTTAAAACAAAGATGGCATAGGCTTGCATGAGCTCTGTAGTAGTAGGGATTTAGTTGGATGGCTTTCTGATATTCTGCTATAGCGTTCTCGACCTTACCTTTTTTCGAATAGACTTCTCCCATATTGAAATGTATTTCAGGTGTTTCAGGAAGATTTTTGAGAGCAGTTTGATATTCTTCAAGGGCACAATCATATTGTTCCTGCTTTCGGAGTATGTTGCCAAGGATATTGTGCAACTGTCCTCGTCGGGAGGAAAATTGGATGGCGCTATAACAGGCGTGCTCTGCTGAAGAGAGATCATTCCTTTCTATGTACAATAGAGCTAGCAACCTGTGAATTTCTGGTTCAATTCGATTCAATTCTGATCGCTGCTTAAAGAGAGAAATAGCCTCACTAAGTTCACTTCCAGAGAGAGGAAAAGAATCCCGACGAAAAGATCTATTGCGATTGAGCCGGACAACCTCTGTGGTGAAATCATCGAAATTTTGGATAGGAACTCTGCTGTCCATGATAGATCCAATCTCGCTAATGTCAACGGCTCCAAAGATATGACAGAGTTCATGGAGAAGTGCAAATTTCATCAGGTCCTTAGATTCTAAATATTTGATTAATACATACCCGTGATAATAGCTGGAAATGCCGTAAGAGCTATCATTGAAGGTTTTATCTGAAACCAGACCAATAATGATATCAAAGTTCTTTGGTTGAATCTTTCTTCTGATACAACAAAGGGCGTCTCCTATATCGCATATTCCATCTTCCAGTTTCCAATATTCGAGTTCTTTGGCTTTCAGATGGATTTGAAATCGCTCTTGGAATATGCGGTCACAGTCTTTAAGGATCCTATTAAACTCCATCTGCCAATTGCGTTGGACGTTTAATGACAATTCAGGGGCAACCTTGATCTTGATGATGCGACAATTTTCGCTTTCTGTTAGCGCGTATCCATTATTCAGGAGCAATAAAAATGAAAAGATGCAGATGAATACGCGACTGCATCGATCATTCTGGTTCCCGAGACCCCCTTTTGCCATTGGTGTTCTCTACTTCATCAATAAGCCCGGGAACTCTAACTGTCAACATTTTCCCCCCGGGTGACTCAATACTTCGTTTCTTTGCGCTTTACTACGTCTGAATGGACGTTATTTTTCAGTTCCAATACGAGAATTATTTTAAGAGCTGAATGTTTGATTAAGAGAAAAGATTTAATTCAGAGCTTTAAATCAATCCAGATTGTGGACGCGGATGGGTTTTCGCGCATGATTTTTCTAGCTATGTCAATAGCCTTGGTCTCATCAAATCTCTTCCTGTCGATCAGCCTGGATAGGGCGATGTAGGGTGCCCGCCGCGAATTTTCGGCAGCGATCCAATAAAACACCGGCGTTCCCGCATCAGGTCTGTTTTCTTTTCTATTGCCAATGGGGCGAAGATGCATGTATAAATGAATGTCTGCTGCAGAAACCATCAAGTTTTTAGAGAGGAGAAATCATGAGATCCAGAAAAACATTGGTTTTAGCTGGTTTTTTGAGTGTATGTCTTTTTCTTATAGGTGTTCCCTTCAGCTCCACTGGGTCAGAAACCTATGACATTCTGATAAAAAACACCCAGATTGTCGACGGCACAGGTAAAGAAGCTTATAAAGGCAATGTGGCCATAAAAGGAGAGCGGATTGTTGCTGTGGGAAAAGCAAAAGGGGATGCCAAAGTCGTGATCGATGGGACGGGCCTCGTCACCTGCCCAGGGTTCATAGATCCCCACAGTCACGCTGATATGACCATCATGAAATATCCTCTGGCCGAAAACCTGGTCATGCAGGGAATCACCACTTTTCTGGGCGGGATGTGCGGAATATCTCTCGCGCCGCGGAGTGAAGACAACTACTTCGGGATGAAAAAGGAAGACGCCGAAGCCCTTATCGATTGGACGACCTTCGGAGAATTTCTGGATAAGCTTGAAGAAGTCGGTTTGTCCATCAACATTGCCCCGCTCGTGGGGCATGGCGCTTTGCGGGATGTCGTCATGGGCAATGATTTCAGACGAGTAGCCACTTCTGGTGAGGTGGAAGAGATGAAAAAGCTTGTTGCCGAGGCTATGGAGAGCGGCGCGTTTGGCCTCTCTGCCGGGCTCGACTATTTCCCCGGCAAGTTTGCCGACCTGGATGAGATCGTCCCCCTGGCCGAAGTAGCCCGGGAATACGGAGGGATGTACTTTCCCCACACCCGGTTCACGAACTTCGAGTGGCCGACGGAAGATCCCGAGGAGGTGAGTTTCGGGCGCTATCTCTGTCCTCCGGAGAATGCCTGGGTCGGCACCTACGAAGGGGTAATCGAGGCCATTGAGACGGGGAAAAGGGCCAAGATACCGGTCCACATGGCCCACATCGGGAACCTCTTTTTGACGCCCCAACCGCATCCGGATTTTCTGGAGGAAGCCACAGCTAAAGCCACTCTCTGGGTCATCGACAAGGCCATAAAAGAGGGTGTGGATTTTTCCTATGATGTCGTCGCTCACGCCAACAGCATCTGTCAGAACCAGAAAATGGTCGATGCCTTTTATAACGAACAGGTGGATGGCTTGAGCTGGGTGCGCCAGTTTGACAGAGAAGAGTTCATCGAGCGGTTGGAGACCAGAGAGTTCAGGGATAGACTGAGACGAGTCCACGATTCCTGTAATCTCGTCTTCGGATGGGTGCACACCAAGGTCGATCCCTACTGGGCCGACTGTTTCACGATCGTAGAATGCGCTGGCACGGATTATGCAGGAAAGATATTGGGCGATATAGCCAGAGAGAAAAGCGAGGATCCCCTGGAATTGATGTTTGACATGATGGTCAAAGATCCCGGGACGATCTGGATTCAGCATCTGGACCGGAGAGGGTCAGAGGTCATGAATGCCGTCTATCTCGATCACCCTGCGGCCTATCCCTGCACGGATACATTTGCCCTGCCCTGCGAGCCGGTGGCCGGCGAATGGTTTATGGGTTTCGATCTCGGGACTCCCCCTCCCATAGCCTACGGTCTGTTCCCACACTACATCAACACCTACATCAAGAAACTGAAGATCTTCAGCCTGGAAGAGGGGATAAAGAAGGCCACCTATCTCCCGGCGCAGAGATTTGGTTTGAAGGACCGCGGCGTTCTGAAGCAGGGCGCCTTTGCCGATATCGTGGTTTTTAACGCGGAGACGATCAAGGACAACCTGAACTTTGCCGATCCGGCCCAAGCTCCGACAGGGATCGCATACGTCCTGGTCAACGGCACTCTCGTCCACCAAGACGGCGGCCATACAGGCGCAAAGCCTGGTAAGGTGCTCCGTCATGCTTCAGCCATAGAATGACTGAGTTGCATCCAGGATAGAAAGACAACAGACAACTTTTTCAAAAAAATCGGTTCTCTTTCATTTTGTGGGGGTAAAGAATGAAAATGGAGGAGAAGGGCGGCGAGGGAATGGCGTGAAAAATCCGACTGGAGCGAAAACGTCTCCAACCATTTTCATTGCGCATTCTATCAGCCCATACAAAATGGAAGAGAGCCAACAAATCTTCTGAAGAAAAGTATCGGCGGGTTTTATGAATAGTCCAGGTCAGAAACCCTCGACCTGTTTGGGGAAATAGTCCTGGCAGGTGCCCTCCCGGTAGACGTCAGCCGTGCAGCAGTGCAGGCCGCCGCCGAAGGCGCTTACCGCCCCGAACGGAACCGGAACAACCTCGAGCCCGAGCTTATCATACAATTCCATCTGCTTGATCTCCTGTGCGTCCACACAGACGGTCTTGGGATCGAGCATGAGCGAGTTCATGGACAGCCATTGACTGCAGAAGGACAGGGGCGGGTAGCCGTCAAGGGCCGGCTCGGCGCAGTCGACCACTTCCCAATCGTTCTTTTCGAAGAACTCCAGCATCCCGGGTGTCAGCGGCGTACGCTTGCGGTTTTTGAGGGCCAGCCCCGGTCGCACCAGCACAAACGTGGCGTCGATGTGGATAGGGTTCGTTTCATGAAACCAGATCACATGAAGGCGATGGCCGGGAAAATGACGGCGCAGCCAGTCGATTCCGGCTCGGTTCGTCACCGAGGAATTGTAGACAAAGAGGTCCTTGCCGGCCCGGCCGACATCGGCTGCATCGAAGCAGGGTTCTTTCTCTGTCAGAACCCAATCCCGGTTTTGCGTGGCCTGCTCTTTCTCTTCTTCACTCAGGGTCTTCCATTTTTTCCAGTAGTCTTTCTTATAGGTCTGTTCGGTCAACCTCGGCTTGGGCGCGGCTTCCCATATGAAATGGGGATCTTCTTTGAAGTAGCGTTCCAGCAGAGGCCGGTAGCAGAGGTATTCGTGCCAGCGGCTGCGCTGGGACATGGTAGCCTCGAGAATTTCATGGCCGACGGTCAGCAGCAGGTCCCTGGGCGCAGCACAGCCGAACATGGTTTCCTGCTTCCAGTCCGGCGTTTGAACGGGCTGGTTAAAATCCAGCGGCGTCGGCCGATCGACGCGGACGCCGCGGCTTTCCAGAATTTTCGCCAGATTGTCCAGTTGTTCGTTGGCCTTGTCTTCCATCTCTTTGGGCAAATAGCCGTAAGTGCCCAAAGGAAAACCATGTTCCGGCCAGTCCCGTTCGATGGCCGGCTCCGGCGCCGTAACCACGGTGTTATCAGCCCTGCCCACGATGACGTGTTTGAGCGGATCCCATTCGTTCCAGGAATTGACTACGGTTTTTCGATGTTCATCAGCCATAATGTTCTCCTTAATTTGGATCACGGGAATAGATCAGTTTCCCATCAATGAAAACATGCTCTACCCAGGTTTTGAGTTTCAGGGGCGGGCCATCGCAGATGATGACATCGGCATCTTTCCCCTTTTCCAGGCTGCCCACCCTGTCGGCTATACCGAGGATCTCGGCCGGATTGATGGTGATGGCTTTCAGCGCATCCTCTTCGGAGACACCAAAGCCTGTGACATATCCCGCCTCCAGTATGAGCCATCTTCCCCGATAGCCGCTGTCTATCCCCTGTTCTCCGGTGGCAAAGCTGGCGATGGCCACTTTAACACCCGCCTCGATCAATTCCTTGGCGTTGTAATCGTTTGTGAGGGCGATGAGATCATTCAGCCACTTTACGTTATAATCGACCGGATAGGGGTAGGAAGGCGGGCCGAGGACGACCGGAATGTTTTTTGCGGCCAGGATATCTTTCATTTGGTATGCGCCCACCCCGCTGTCCAGGATGAGATGGAATCCGAATTCTTCGGCCAATTTGAGAGCGACTCTGATGTCGTCGACAAAATCCGCCTCGATTCGGGCGGGTATCTTTTTATCGAGCATGTTCACCAGAGGTTCCAAAGCCGGATCTCGTTTCGGTTTGGGCCTCCTCCGGTTTTCTGCCCTGAATTCCTGAGCTTGGATGAGATTTTTGCGGATCAGGGTCGCCACAGCCATGCGCGTCGTCGGCGCTTTGTTTTCGGAGACCGGTTTTTTCGGAGGATCGCCAAGAGCCATATCGATGGCCGCTGACGCGCGCAGAGTCAAGTCGTCCAGGTTCTTTCCAAAGGTTTTGACGATGGCTCCCTGGCCTCCGATGACCTGACGGTTGCCGGGCGCGATATACAGTGCCGTGATACCGTATTGCATGAGCTCTGTATCCGGTTCAACGCCGCCTTTCCCATGCCAGTATTTCCCGTAGGGATAGAAAGCCTGGATGACTTTCACCTGGGGGGTAACAGGATCATCGGCATTGAGTTTAAATGGCCTGAGGCCGTAGTAGGTCATGGCATCGACAATTCCGGGCATGACGTATTTCCCTGCGGCATCCACGATCACGGCCCCATCGGGTATGCGGATATTTTTGCCCACAGCGGCAATCTTACTGTTTCTGATCAACACAGTGCCTTCCCTGATGGTTTCGCCGGCCATGGTGAGGACCGTTCCGCCGCGGATGGCAATAACCGAATCTTCAACCGCGTGGGCTGATGCAACGGGTAAAAGCGACAGAACGATGCCTATTGAACAAAAGGGTATAACCCATCCCGATAGTCGCTTCTTTATCAAAACGAAGAGCGCAACCATTATTGGGCCTCCTGAGTCTTCTGTTCATCCCGGAGACGGTCATAGGCGCACACCCCATCGACAAAGACCATATCGATCCGCGTAGGGAGCTCATACCAGGGACCGTTGAAGACGATGACGTCGGCGTCTTTGCCTATCTCGAGGCTTCCGACGCGGTCTTGTACTCTGGCGATTTCAGCCGGGTTGATGGTCATAGCCTTCAAGGCAACCTCTTCGGGAAGGCCGTAGCGAATACTCAACGAACCGCTCAGGCGGAAGGTTTTTTGCAGGGAAACGGGATGGTCGGAATGCAGGGCAATTTTCACTCCGGCCTCATGGAGGATCACATTTCCCCGTATCACCTCCTCGGAGACGCCGACATGGAGAGAAAGCGGCTCGCATATGCAGGGGACATCCCGCCTGGCAAGCTCTTCGGCAATATTGAACGCGTCATCGCTGTGGATGAATTGAAGATCGAAGCCGAGCTCATCTTTCATCCTGCAAAAGGACATCATATCATGGGCATAGAGTGCATGAACCCGGACAGGCTCTTCCTTGGTGAGCGCCTTTGCCAGTGCTTCCAGAGAGAGGTCCCGCTTGGGCGGATCGCCTTTCTTGCCGCCGGATTCGTACGCTTCCCATGCGTTCAAGTATTCCCGGGCCTTCAGGAATTTGCTGTGAATCTCGGGAATGTAGGTGAGATCGCGGGCGTTTACGGCCATCTTGAGCTCTCCGGATTCCTTCAGAATTCTCTTGTGAAGGTCTTTCCCGAATGTTTTGATTGTGATCGATTGGCCTCCCATGCGCTCGCCGCTGCCCGGCCCGGTGACGACGACCGTCGTCCCCCCTTTGACGGCTTCATACCAGCCGGGAATGTCCATTTGCAGGGCGTCGAGGCCCCGGTTCTCCGGACCATAGGGCATGGGCATTTCGTTCACATCGTCCAGGTAGGCCCCGAGATGAGAGTGGGTATCGATAAATCCGGGAGTGATAGTCTTTCCGGAAACATCGATGACTTTTGTTCCGGGAGGGATCGCCACATCCGCACCGACGGCGGTGATTTTTCCCTTTGCCATAACGAGCGTGCCGTTGGGAATGGGAGGGCCGACGGCGGTGTGTATCGTGGCCCCTTTGAGTGCGATGGAATCGTCCGCATTTTTGGCCAATGATCCTGATATCGTGAGCATCATGGCGAAAAAAATGATGGTTGAAAACCTGATGACATTCATGCATTCCTCCGATCTTTTGCCTGTAAATACTTTTCAATCGTCACATTTTGTCCTGTGAGTAAGAGGAAATTTCATCCCTCGCTTTGCGCCAATGCCTCGCAAATATCGGATGGACGGACCGGTATATGGTCAATACGCACACCGACGGCGTTGTAGATGGCATTCAGAATAGCCGCGGGCGTGTTGGTCAGCGTTCCTTCGCCCAAGCCTGACGCCCCGTACTCTCCGGCTCCTTTCCACACTTCGAGCAGGATCGGCTCGATGTCAGGGAGGTCGGCCATGGTCGGGACTTTGTAGTCGACGAAATTGAGGTTGAGCGGCACTCCGGATTGCCGATCGTAGACGATTTCTTCAGTCAGGGTCTCGCCCAGGGCGATGGTTTGACCGCCAATCTGCTGGGCTTCGGCTCCGGATGCATTGAGCACGGTGCCGGCATCGTTGACCACCACCATGCGCAGCACCGTCACTTCCCCTGTCTCGGTATCAACCTCTACTTCCACAAAAGTCGCCTGGTAGGGGACGCCCGTAACTTCAGGATTAGCTCCCCGGCTCACGATGACTTCGATAGGCACATAGGGCACATAATCGGCATGCCACCAGAGAAGGTCCTTGACCATCACAGATTTTTCCGGATCGGCTCTGACGAAAATACGCCCTTCTCGAGCATCCAGTTCTGTGATGTTTGATTTAAGATGATGAGACCCCAGTTCTAAAATTTTGTTTTTCACTTCAGCGGCGGCATCCGCTATCAGCTCGGCCAGAAGGAGCCCGACAGCGCTGTCTGTCTGGACCGCGTCCTTCAGGCTGGTCTCTGTGTCCACCCGCTCAATCCATCGGATATCCTCCGGCGTAATTCCCAGAAAACCGAGGGATTCGGCACAGGCCAGAAGGGCCACGTTGTTGGATCCGCTACCCGTTTCCACGGTCGGTGCCATCAGCAGCACGCTGAGGTCCGGATTAACCGTGATTCCAACCTGGATCTCCCCGCGGGCTTTTTCTTCCCATTCGGCGTGCCAGCACTGGTGGAAGGAATATCCCAAGCCGCGCTTCTTACAGCCGTCGAGGAGCGGCCCTTTGGCCGCCGGATGACGTTTCTCCCATCCGATTCGTCTCGCTCCCTCCTTCAAAACCGCTTGCAGGCTCTGGTTGGGTTGAGGAAGCCATTCCTGACCGAAATTTTTGACGGCCAGATCCAGCGAATCCAGGTCTAGCTTTTCGGCCAGTTGATCCAGGAGGGGACCGAACATCTGGTTGAACTGGATGTTCCCGGTGCTGCGCATCATTCCGCTCGGGATGCGGTTGGTGTAGGCCAGATATCCCTCCATTTTGACATTCGGGATATGGGCCAATTGCCTTTCGCTGATCTCGAAGGGGACATATTTCAATATTCCGGAGGAATGATTGGCATGGGCCCCGACATCTGAAAGGCCGTGGAAGTGAGCGGCCTGGATCGATCCGTCTTTTTTGGCTCCCAGCTTGCCCGTCCAGGTGATCTGCATGCGGGTATCGTGAAAATCTTCCCGGCGGGTGTGTTTGTATTTCACCGGACGTCCCGCCTGCTTGGCCAGAAGGGCCGTGAATATAAAGAAGGATTGGTCGCCCGTGTTCCAGCGCCCCATCGAAGCGCCCAGGTAAGGACAGATGACGCGCACTTTATGAAGAGGCATTCCCAATATCTCGGAAATCATCATCCGCGTCTGGTCAGCCTGGTAGGAGTTGGTGTAGCAAATCAGCCTATCTCCTTCCCAGTATATCATGCAGCCCATGCTGTCCAGACAGGCGTGATCGGCATAGTGATGACTGGATGTCCACTCGACGATCATGTCCGATTCGGCAAAGCCCTTTTCGACGTCGTTTTTTTCGTAGAAGACATCCCGTGAACTGACCTCTTCATCCAGCTCGATATTTTCGCCCGGTTTTCGAGGATCTGCAGGCAAAAGGTTTCCCTCCGGGTTGATCTCCGGATGGATGGGATGAGCGCCGGGCTTCAAAGACTCTTCGGGGTCGATATAGAAGGGAAGCACCTCCCATTCGATGTCGAGGAGTTTGAGGGCCTCTTCGGCGATTGCCTCTGTTTCGGCTGCGACCACGGCCCCATTTTTATCACCGTGGCAGTGAAACGTATCGCCCAGGACCCGCTGGTCGTTGTAGCGGAGGTTGGCCCAGCGGTTGTAGGGAACGGTGCTGCCCACAGAGGCCCAGGCATGGGTTGTAGGTTTGAGTGCCTTTATTTCCGGATCGAAACAGGTCAGGATACCGTGCACGCCAGGCAGAGCCGAAACCTTGGAGGTGTCTAGCTTTTTGATGCGGGCATGGGGATAGGGACTTGTGAGGACTTTGGCAAAGAGCATGCCGGGAAAGCGACGGGCTTGACAGATGTCATCCAGAAATTCCGCTTTTCCGCTCGCTTTATTGCTTCCGTCAGCTACCCGCGGCGTGTATTCGCCGATGTATTTTCGGGGTTTCCGGTTGTCTCTAGGCCTGTATCTCTGTCTCATGAGTCGTTTACCGAATCCTCATTTTATGTGGATAGGCATCAATTGTAAATTTAAAATTTGAACTTTGGGAGGTCGGTCATGAACGCAAAGGTGCCTGGGCTATCGCCGTCAATCCGAGATCCATTCCAAGCTCAGGTCCTTCAATTTGTCCCGGTCAGGCGTACCTCTGGGATTATCCCAACCGGCCAGTGTGTAATAGGCCTCTTTGGCCTTCCGGAATTCATCTTCGGTGATGGCTACGCCGTCCGTAGGGCCTCCCTTAAGGGGGCTCATGAGTTTTTGAGGAATGACATCCTCTTTGTGGTCGATTCCTTCACGGGCATTGAAGGCCCTCATCATGTTGATTCTCCGCTCGCCGACGACCATCAGTTCATCTAAGGTGATATCCCAGCCTGTCACAGCCCTGACCAACTCCACCAATTGGCCGGGGCCGTAGAGCTGCCAGCCGGGCCCGAAGACAAAGTGACAGACGTTGAGGGAATCCATCAGGCTGTAGAAACACTGCGTGCGAAAGGCAAAACGCACTTTTTCCTCGTCCAGTACCTGTGATGGCCGTGGATGTTTCAAGCCGAGTTCAGAGAGTCTGTTCAGGAATCCCAGGTCAGGTTCGTAGGATTCGTCATGTTCGCTCGACATGTGGTCCGGGCCAAAGGGATTGACGGCATAGATCAGCGCCAGCGATCGCTTGACCTGGGGCATGTGGGCCGGAAGCTCCTTGTTTTTGATGGTGATAAGAAAATCTTCGCTTCCTTTGCCTATGACGGCGGCCGCCCGGGCAGAGCCTTCAGCCAGAAGGTCACCGAGCCCCTCCCGTCTGGCAATCATCCCGGTCAAAGTGACCATAGCCTCAGCATTGCCGAAATTGAACTGGATTCCCCCCGTGTCTTTTGCGGTAAGGATACCTGACTCGAAGCATTCCATAGCCCAGGCGATGGTAGCCCCGCAGGATATGGTATCCATGCCGTACCGGTTGCATATCTCGTTGGCCTTGGCTATGGCCTTGAGGTCATTCACGCAACAGTAGGAGCCGAACGTGGATACCGTCTCGTATTCCGGGGCACCGTAGCGGGGGTCGACGGGATAGGGGCCTTCCGTGATCGCCACTTCTCGCTTGCACCTGAGAACACAGCCAAAACAGGTGGTGCGGTGTTTGACCAGCGTCTCGTTCATACGCTGTCCGGAAATGGCCATGAAATCGCCGAAAACGCCGCTGTTGAAGTTTCGGGTAGGGAGGCCACCCGTTTCGTTTTGCAAGGGAACCAACTCGGCTGTTCCGAGAAGGGACAGGCCTATGACGGCCGACTCCTCCAGATTGCTTACGCCCCACTTGGCCAGTTCCCGCACCTTGGATCCGTCGGCCGTAGTAGGACGATCCTTACCGTGCACGGCCACGGCCTTCAGGTTCTTGGACGCCATCACGGCCCCCATTCCTGTCCTTCCGTTGGCCCGGCTGCACATGTTGATCAGTGCCGCGAAGCGAACGCCTTTTTCTCCGGCAGGCCCGCATTGGAGAACCTCGATTTTCCGGTCACCCAATTCCTGCCTTAATGTCGATTCGACTTCTCCGGTCTCCCTCCCCCATAGGTGCTCCGCGGTGCGGAGTTCGGCTTCACCGTCGTGAAGCCAGAGGTAAACCGGTTTCGGCGACCGGCCGGATAAGACCAGCGCATCATAGCCGGCAAATTTCATCTCCGCCGGCCAGAATCCGCCGCACTGGGAATCGCCGATGGCGTCCGTTTGGGGTGATTTGGCCACCGCCGTCATCCGGCTCTGCCCCGATATGGGAACTCCTGTCAGTACGCTCAAGGCCAAAACCAGTACGTTCTCCGGTCCCAGGGGGTCGGCTTGAGGCGGAATCTTTGTGAGCGCGTAATAGAGCCCCAGAGCACTCCCGCCCAAATAGCGGCGGTAAAAGCTATCCTCAGGCTTCTCGATGTTCAGAGCGCCCTTTGTCAGATCGACATGCAGTATCTTACCGTTATAGCCGTGCGGCATTCTACTAGCTCCCTCTTATCGCGAGTCACAAAATCAACGATACCTGGAATAGTCTAATCTTTAAACTTGTTTTACTCAAGTCCGGCGAACTTTGCCCAATCCCTATCTTTTTTCCGGGCATTTCAAAAGCAGTGATGACCCCGGCCTGAACCATAAATCACCGCTTCGAAAATGACTATAGGTTTACTTCACGGATGGCGTACTCTGCTGCGCTCAACACCTCATCCACGTCCTTTTGGCTGTGGGCCGTGGATACAAAAAAGAGTTCTATGGGCCAGGGATGGAAAAACACGCCTTTTTTCATCATCGCTCTCTGGAAGACCTCAAAAGGCTCTGTTCGGACCGTAGCTGTTGCGGAACGATAGTCAAAAGGCGGCTTTTCACAGAATTTGACCTGGAACATCGGTCCAACGCCCTGGAGAACCACCGGATGACCGGCTCTGGATATGATATCCCTCAGGCCGTTTCCCAATCTCTCTCCAACGCCGAACAGGTGATCATAGGTCCCGGGTTCTGCCAGTTGGTCCAGCACCGCATTGGCGGCGCTCATAACCAGGGGATTTGTGCAGTAAGTGCCCGCCTGCATGACACGCCCATCGACGATTTGCGCCATTATCTCCTTTTTGCCTCCCACGGCAGCGATGGGGAATCCTCCCCCCAGCCCTTTGGCCATGGTCGTGATATCCGGGACAACATTGAAGTAGGATTGTGCCCCGCCGTAAGCTACCCTGAACCCGGTGATGATTTCGTCAAAGATCAGGATGATGTCATTTTCGGTGGCGACCTCACGCACAAATTCCAGGTACCCGGGCTTGGGCGGGATGCCTCCTGCGTTTCCCATGATCGGCTCCATGATAATGGCGGCGATCTCATCCCGGTGTTTTCTCACCGTCTCCTCCAAGACTTCCGGCGCGTTCCACGGCAGAGGAATGGTCAGCTGGCCGAAAATTTGGGGGGTGCCCCCCGAATCATTGACGATGGATGGAGATGAAAATTGCCCTACAGAGTCAAGCGAAGGAAACGAGTTGAAGGCCGTGATGTCTGTCCACCCATGATATTGCCCTTCAAATCGCACGATTTTGTCCTTTCCGGTATATCCTCTGGCAAGCCGGAGGGCGACACAAACGGCTTCCGATCCGGAGTTGGCGAAGCAAACCATTTCTGCCGAGGGAACGGCCTCGACGATTTTTTGGCTGACCTCCTTTTCCAGAGGGTGCGGCATCCCATACATCGTTCCGCGCTCGGCTATTTGCTCCTTGACGGCCGCGATCACCTTTGACGGCCTGTGGCCCAGAATTAAAGGACCCATGGACATCATGCAATCGATGTACTCGTTTCCGTCAACATCATAAATCCTGGAGCCTTCGCCCCTATCGACGACAAAGGGAATGGGAAGCCTTACCGGACTTCCGACTCCCATGGTGAGATATTTTCGAGCTTCCTCCAAGATAGCTTGAGACCTTTTGAAGCTGAGTTCGTTCATTCTGTATGCCTCTTTGCGGAAACTTCGGCTGTCAGCGGACTTTTCGTTCCAATGCGGGCGCCTCGTCGGGGATGTCCCATTGGTCAATGTCCTTCACGACCTCGGTGAGAATCTGAGATCGCGTTCTCTGCACGCCCGGGATATTCAATAATGTTTCGGTGATAAAGCTCTGGAGCTCTCGAACAGTGGCCACGTGAACCGTAGCGGTTATGTCCCGGTCGCCGGCGACTACGGCCACATAGACCACAGGCTGAAGTCGGGCTACGGCTCTGGCCACTTGAAGGAGCTTCCTGGGCTCGGTCTGTATGGATAGGTCAGCCGTGATGGTGTACCCTAATGCCTCGGGGATGAGAAAGGGGATAATCTTCATAACGCCGCTCTCCGTAAGCTGCTTGATCCTGTAAGACACGGTTCTGTCCGTGATGTTTCCTATGGCTCTGGCGATATACGCGGCGGACATCCTTCCGTCATTTTTCAGAAGTCGGATGATTTTTCGATCGATTCCATCAATTTTATGCATGGCATCAGCTCCTCTTCAATGCGGATGTTGCGCATATTTCAGCGTTTATCCTTTATTGAATAACAAATTCAGATAATAAAATATAATTAATATTTTAAAAAATCAATAAATTAAATAAACTATTTCGATATACGAATATAATTGATAATTTTATGTAAATATCAGAATAAATCAGTGCAACGGCTGACATGCTATGCTCATTTATCCTTAATTGATTTTATGATAGGATTGGCGTCGCTTATGGCTAACCAGAAAAAATCGCCTTCGCCCAAAAAACTCAAGCTGTTCGATATCATCCTCTTTAATGTCTGTGCCATTGTTGGGCTGGACACCATCGGCGCCGGCGCCGGCATGGGCGTGAGCGGGATGACCTGGCGGCTGTTGGGTATCTTGCTCTTTTTCATTCCCTATGGATTTGTCTCGGCGGAATTGGGTTCGACCTGGCCTAAAGCCGGAGGTATCTATGTCTGGACGAAAAAGGCCTACGGGGATTTTTGGGGCACTATGGTATCCTGGTTGTACTGGATTAACGTTGTTTATTGGATGCCCTCTATTTACGTGACCTTTGCCGCTGTTTTTACTTCGGTCTTCTTTCCGGGATTGCCAGCCAATGTCCAGATCTATCTTCAGATCATCATCGGAGTGGTCTTGATCTGGTTTACTGTATTCCTGGGGATAAAAAACATCACTATGAGTGACTTTGTTACCAATACGGGTGCGATCATCAAAGGGCTCTTATTTTTTTCGCTGGGAATTTTCGGAGCCGTGTATGCGCTAAAATTCAAGATGGCCAACAGCTTTGCCCTGCCCAACTGGAACATAACCTGGGATTCGACTGTAGCTCTGGCTCCGGTCATCGTCTACAACTTCATGGGGTTCGAACTTGTCAGTAGTTTTTCCGACAAGTTGAAATCTCCCAAAAAGGATATCCCCAGGGCAATTATGCTGGGAGGGACCTTGATCTCGGTGATGTACATCTTTTCCTCTTTTGGTATTCTGGCCATCTTCCGGGCCCAGGACATCAACATCGTCACCGGAATTAGCGATTCTCTGAAGATTCTCGTAGCCAAGACGATGGGAGAACAGTTTTCCTGGCTCTTTTATCTCATGATTGTCTGCTTCCTGTTGAGCCTGTTTGCCTTCATGTTCTCCTGGGCCTTCGGCGCTAACTGTGTCATCGGTGAAACCGGATTGGATAAAAAAGCCAAAATCCTGGGCCACAGGCATCCCAAGTACGATTCACCGGACTATGCCTTCTATGTGATGGGAATCGTAGGATCACTGCTGCTCATAGGGAATTACATCGGGATGCAAAACGTTCAGCAGATCTTCTGGACGATTTTCGCTCTGTCTTCGATTCTTTTTTTGATACCCTATCTGTTCATGTTTCCGGCGGTCCTGAAGCTCAGGCGCACAGAACCCGAAACGGAAAGGCCCTTCAGAGTCCCGGGAGGTAGGCTTGGGCTCTGGACTTCTGTCGTCCTTGGCGAATTCTTTTTGCTGCTGGCGGTTGTCTTTTTCTTCGTACCGCCGGAGAACACGGAAAACGTTCTGAGGTACGAGCTGTCTCTGATCATAGGCATCTCGGTTACCATAGCCGTCGGCCTCCTCATCCACTTTAAAAGCCGAAGGAAAACCTCTGTTCGCCAAGGGCTTGAATAAAATTACGAACTCCCATAATTCTAACCATCTATGTTCTCAGATTGCACATCTAACTTTAAATTCTGATTAGAGAAATCCTGTCTATTTTATAAATTATCTGCTGTTCTGCTACGATAATTCCTGAGCAGCCGGTTTCTATCTTCTTTTGCTTTCGGTCCTTTGAAGTATATTTCTATCAGCTCTATCACATCTTCTTGCTCATAATATGCACAAATTATCCTTATGCCACTGGCAGCTCCTTTTCCTTTTAGAGCTTTGCAGGCAAATTTTTTTGTCTTTAATATTTTTGGATAGTTGATACCCAAATCCGAGATCGGAAATATTCCTTTATTGTCTTTTTGGAGTTTATGATAAAGATTTAGTTGAGTTTGAATACTTGAATGACAAAAGATATATCAATAAACATGGCATCCTACGCTGTTTTACCTGCAGCTGATATTCTGTTTCCGACGCAAATAGTAAACAGCCTCTCTACTCCCCAATATCCAGGAAAAAAATAAAATTGGGTAAAAGGGCATCGCATACAACCACAATGCGCATCAACATCCACACATTGACATCCACATCTCAAATTGACTCTTTCCTTGTTACTTGATATCCTTTTGCTAAATAAGTGGTGGAAACAATGGGAATCGAATGTCCCAAATGTCAGGCCGAAATCTCTGACGATTCGCGCTTTTGCAGCAAGTGCGGGACAGCCGTTCATTCTACGGACGAAATTTTCATCTCCCAGACCAGGACCATCCTGGAGCCCATGGCGGAATTGCGTGCCGGGGCTGAACTTGCTGATAAGTATACAATCGAAAACGTTGTGGGCCGAGGCGGGATGGGCATCGTCTACAAGGCCGAAGATACGAAGCTCAAACGCCATGTGGCCCTCAAGTTCCTGCCTCCGGAGCTGATCCGGGATCAAGAGGCCAAAGAACGATTTGTCCTGGAGGCCCGAACTGCAGCCGCCCTTTCCCACCCCAATATCTGCACCATCCATGAGATCAACGAAGAGGACGGCGAATCCTTCATTGCCATGGAATTCGTCGAAGGACAGAATCTGAAGAATAAATTACGCAAGGGCCCCCTGGAAGTGGAAGAAATTGTGGATATCGCCATCCAGGTCGCTCAGGGGTTGGATGAAGCCCACAAGAAAGGGATCATCCACCGGGATATAAAGAGTGCCAACATCATGATAACGGAGAAAGGCCGGGCCAAGATCATGGACTTCGGATTGGCCAAGATCAAAGGGGCGACTCTGCTGACGCGAGAGGGGACGACTCTGGGGACGGTGGCCTACATGTCGCCCGAGCAGGCGCGGGGAGAGAACGTCGATCAGCGAACGGATATCTGGTCATTGGGGGTAGTACTTTACGAGATGCTCTCCGGGGAGCTGCCTTTCCAGGGAGAGCGGGAGTCATCGATTCTGTATTCCGTGGTTCATGAAGAGCCAAAATCGCTCAAAGACGCTAAGCGTGATGTTCCTCCGGAGCTGCAACGGATCATAAATCGTGCTCTGAAGAAAAACCCGGAAGCCCGCTATGCATCGGCGGCAGAGATGTTGGGCGATCTTAAGAAATATCAGGATTGCCTGAAGGCGGAGGAATTGGGGGCGTTTAATCTGCGGACAATCCTTCGGCGGATCCGGAGGCCGCGGGTGGCCATCCCTGCTGTTTGCGCGATCCTGATAATCGCTTTGGCTTCTGTCTGGTTTGTCAACCGTCAGGCCAAGATCCGCTGGACCAGGGAAGAGATTCTCCCTGAAGTCGAGAGGCTCATTGAAGAGAACTGGCGGGATTTCACAGAGCCTTACAAACTGGCCGAAAAGGCCGAAGAGGTCATTCCGAACGATCCTAAACTGGCCGAGCTCTTCGCAAGATGCTCCTTAAACATAAGTGTCAAAACCGAGCCTTCGGGGGCCGATATCTATATGAAGGAATACAAGTCTCCAGACAGTGACTGGAAATTCCTTGGGGTATCGCCTCTTGAAAACGTCAGAATGCCCGTGGGAATTTTCCGATATAAAATAGAAAAGGAAGGCTATGAGACCGTCCTGGCCTCATCCTCCAGCTGGGATATTGCCCTGGCGCCAAAAGAGCAGGTTGTTCCTTTTGACCTGGTGCGAGTGCTGGATGAGAAAGGAAGTATCCCCGAAGGCATGGTGCGGGTAACAGCAGCGGAAACCCCGCTGGGAAAACTGGATGATTTTTATATCGATAGGTACGAAGTCACAAACAAACAGTACAAAGAATTCATCGACAGCGGCGGATACAGTAACCAAAAATATTGGAAACACGCGTTTATCGAAGAAGGAAACATCTTAACCTGGGAAGAGGCCATGACCAAATTTATAGATCAGACAGGCCAGCCCGGTCCCGCCACATGGCAGGCCGGAGATTTTCCCGAAGGGCGGGAGAATTATCCGGTCTCGGGCATCAGCTGGTACGAGGCAGCCTCCTATGCGGAATTTGCGGGAAAAACTCTACCCACAGGACATCACTGGGGGATCGCCAGGGGGGAATACACGCCTATGGTCATGTGGTTCCAACTTGGAGGTTATGCGATTTTTGCTCCCTTCAGTAATTTCCAGGGTGAGGGTCCGGTCCCGGTAGGCAGCCTCCAGGGCATAACGCCCTACGGAGCCTGCGATATGGCGGGAAATGTGAGAGAATGGTGCGCAAATGAAACCTCAAAAGGAAGATTGATCAGAGGCGGGGCCTGGAATGACAATGCGTATATGTTCGGCATGCCCAGCAATCTACCCGCTTTTGATCGGTCTCCTCAAAATGGATTCCGGTGCGCTCTCTATCCTGCTCCCGAGAAAATCGCCGAGGCGGTATTTCAGAAAGTAGAGTATGGTGAGACCTTTGATGTGTACAGTGTGAAACCGGTTTCGGACACTATTTTCCAGGTTTACAAAGAGCAGTTCGCTTATGATAAAACAGACTTGAATGCCCAATTGGAATCGAGGGATGAAAAATCTGAAGACTGGATTAAAGAGCGCGTTACTTTTGATGCGGCCTATGGAAGTGAACGGATAATCGCTGTTCTTTACCTTCCCAAAAACAGCAAACCACCCCATCAGACGGTCATTTATTTTCCCGGCGAACAGGCGATTTTCAGGAGTTCGAGCAAAGAAATCGAAAACGATTTGGAGTTCAAGGTCTTCCTTTCCTTTATCGTGAAAAACGGTCGGGCTGCGCTCTACCCCGTCTACAAAGGAACGATGGAACGCGGAGATAAATCTTTGATTCCCCTTGCCATGGGATATGCTAACAATTCCTATCAGTTTACGGAATACCTGATTCAAGTGGTCAAAGATTTCAGAAAATGCATCGACTATATGGAGACGCGTTCGGATATCGACAGCAGCAAAATTGCCTACTACGGAATGAGCTGGGGTGCATTGCTCGGATCGATCATTCCAGCGGTGGAGGAGCGACTTAAAGCGAGCGTTTTGTTGTCCGGAGGATTTGACCTGGTCAACGCCCGTCCCCGCCCTGAAGCCGATGAACTCAACTATGTAACCAGGGTGAAAGTTCCCACCCTGATGATCAACGGCAGATATGATTCGGCCTTTACCTATGAAACAGCCATAAAGCCGATGTTTGATCTTTTAGGGACTGCGGATGAAGACAAGGAACTGAAATTGTACGAAACCGACCATATCCCGCCCAGAAACGAATTCATCAGAGACATCCTCGGCTGGCTCGACCGCTATCTCGGCCCCGTAACCAGATAAAGCCTGTGATTGCTGTTTTAAAACCGAATTCTTATGGCTGGATACGTCCAATCAGTTGGAATCCGAGTCAGATCACTTGAAATAGTCGGGTTCGTCCTGTTTTGTGAGATTTTTCAGGTCTTTGTCGATGCTTTTGAAGACTTTTTCAAGGGTGTCCAGCACAAAATCGATTTCTTTTCGTGTGATGATGAGCGGTGGCTCGAAACGAATGGTCTTGGCTTTGAACAGAGTTCCGGCCACCAGAATTCCCGCATCGAATAGCCTCTTCGCCACTTCGAATCCCACTCTGTCGGAATTGAACTCGACGGCCAGCATGAGTCCCAAGCCCCGGGCTTCGACACAAAAGCGATTGAACCTCTGGACCAGATCCTTCAAGCTTGTGAGCAAATATTTCCCCGATGTGGCCGCTCTTTCAGGCAGGTTTTCTTCCAGCGTGACTTTGATGGAGGCTATGGCGGCCGCACAGGCCAGAGTGTTTCCGCCGTAGGTGGAAGTGTGCAGGAAGGGATTGGGTGTCAGTTTCTGCCAGATTTCCTTGGTCGAGACGAAGGCGCCAACCGGCATGACGCCGCCGCCGAAGGACTTCCCCAGGGTCATGATATCGGGCGCGACGCCGTAATGGTCACAGCCCCAGAGTTTTCCCGTGCGTCCCATCCCGGTTTGGACCTCGTCGATGATGAAGAGGACGCCGTATTGATCGCAGATCTTTCGCACTTTCGGGAAATAATCCGGAGGCGGGACGTTGATTCCCCCTTCGCCCTGGACAGGCTCGAGAATGACAGCCGCCACTCTGTCTCCGGACATCTCACCGGCCTTGACGACGGCCTCGATGCTGTCGGCATCGCCGTAGGGAAGGTGGATAAATCCGGGAACGAGCGGCATGAAAGGCTGACGAAAGTCGGCTCTGGCCGTGGCCGAAAGCGCTCCCAGGGTCTTGCCGTGATAGCCTCTCGTGGCCGCGATAAACACTCTTTTCTGGGTATGAAGCTTGGTTATCTTGAATGCGCCTTCGACAGCTTCGGAGCCGGAATTGCAGAAGAAGGCGTACTGAAGATCGCCCGGAGTGATCATGGCCACCAGTTTTCCGAGCATGGGGCGCAGCGGATCCAGGATTTCGAGTGAGTGGAGAGCCTGTTTTTTGAGCTGGTTCTTGACAGCCCTGACGATTTTCGGATGCCTGTGGCCGGCATTGTACATGCCGAATCCGCCGAGGCAGTCGATGTAGGTTTTGCCGTGAATGTCCTGGAAGGTGGTTTTGGAATCCCTCCATTCCAGAGCTGTGTAGTCTGTGGAGACCCCTTTACGGTACTCCAAAAAGCCTGGATTGATATGATCTCTGAATCCTTTCACTGTCTCTGCGATAGCCCATTTCTTATCAGCATTGCTCAGTTTCTCCTTGGAGATGAAATCATAGACTTTATTGGCTTCTTTTAGAATTTTTGTTTTGGTTGCCTTCATAGTTTGGCCTCGATTTTTATTATTTGGATTCCGCCGGTCTGGGAATCATGTTTAAAACCTTCCATCTTAATATTAATCTGACTCGAGATCAAGGTCTTGCGGGTGATGTTGACCGTCCTGAATCGCTAAAGGAAAACAGGGTGTGCTCCTGTCCGGACGAGAAATATTGGGGTTGAATATTCCGGTTACCAGATACCCGGACAGTTATAAATTCGTCTATTCGTAGCGTAAGGAATCGACAGGATTGGCGAGAACGGCTTTGACTGAATGATAGAAGATAGTCATCGAGGCAATGACAATGGCCAGAATAAAGGAATAGATAAAGATATCGACGCCTATGCTAACCCGGTAGGCAAAATTTTCCAGCCAGCGGTTCATGGCGTAATAAGCCAAAGGCCAGGCCAAAATGTTGGCGAGCACAATCAATTTGGCGTATTCTCTGGACAACAAAAGGATTATTTTGGATCCCGAGGCTCCCAGAACTTTTCTGACACCTATTTCCTTGGTCCGCTGTTCCAGCGTGAAAGAGGCCAGGCCAAACAGGCCCAGGCAGGCGACGAAAACAGCCAGCCCCCCGAAAATGATATAAATTTCTCTGACTTTCTCTTCTTCCCTATACTTGCTTCTGAAATCATCATCCATGAAATAATAATCAAAGGTGAATTCTCTATCCGGAAAAACGACCTGGCTGACCTCTCTCAATTCGTTCTCCATGAATTTCAGCGTCGAAGCAACGTTGACGGGAAGGATTCTTGCGGTGACAAAAGCGAAAAATTGGGGGTCGAGACTCAAGATAACCGGGCTGATTTCCATCTTCAGGCTTCCGCTGTGGAAATCCTTGATAATGCCCACAATCGTCCCCTTCCGGTTATCGCGGGCTACGTTGAATATTTGCTTACCGAGGCAGTCGTTTCCCCAGCCTAAAATTCGGGCCATCTTTTCGCTTATGATGATGGCTTCCCCGGCATCCGTCGAAAATTCTGCGGAGAAATTTCTTCCAACGATCAGTTCCATCTCATAGGTTTCGACGAAATCATAATCGACTATGTAGTTTATGGCCCTGACTGTTTTATCGTCGCTCATACCCTCCGGCAGATAGGCGTCATACCCCAGCTCGCCTCCGGGGATGTTGGCTGAAAATGAGACAGCCGAAATCTTGGGGTTTTTTAGGAGACGATTGCGCAAAGCGTCATATCGTTTGGCTGATTCCTCTTCTCGTCTGTTTCCGAAAAATTGGGCCACCACCAACTGGTCTTTGTTGAACCCCAACTCTTTATTCTTCATGTAATCCAGCTGCCTGATCATAACCAGAATTCCGACGATCATGAAAACAGATATGGCGAACTGGGTGATGACCAAAATCTTTCTTAAAGAGCTGTTTTTGGAAGCTGAGCTGTACTTACCCTTTAATACTGTTACCGGATGGAACGCAGAGAGGATGAAGGCCGGAAAGCTGCCTGCGATGAAACCGGTGAGGATGATAATACCCAGAAGACCGAGCAGAAAGGGCAGTCTCAACAGTTGACCCTCTGTGAATTCCTTTCCGGAGAGGGAGTTGAACACGGGCAGGGTGATGGTGACGATCAGGATTCCGATCACGAGGCTGATGAGCGAGATAGCCACGGATTCACTCAAGAACTGCTTGATCAGCTTGTGCCTGCCGGATCCGAAGACTTTGCGCATGCCGACTTCTCTGGCCCGGCTGGTGGACCGGGCTGTGGACAGGTTGATGAAATTGAAGCAGGCGATCACCAGTACCAGTAGAGCGATACCTGAGAAGAGATAGATATTGTTTATGTCACCGGGGTTTCCGATTTCATACTCATAATGGGATTTCAAGTGAATATCTTTCAGGGCGATGAGAGGATACTGTCGTGTGGTCCCTCTTTTTTTAAACATCTCTCCCCATCTGGATTCGTGGACAGCCATGATCTTCTGTTCCAGGTCATGAAGATCCGTGTCTTCCCTGAGACGCACATAGGTGTAGACCTGGCAGAAATAGGGTGCCATTAAGACCGGATGAGGTCTTCCCTCTTCATTTCGTATCGCTGTGGTTGGGATCAGAGCATTGAAACGAAAATGGGCATTTTTCGGGAAATTGCGTATCACTCCGGTAACTTTCCCTGATATCGAGCCGGGAAAAGAGATCACCTGATTCAAAGCCTCTTGATCGCCAAAAAGGCGCTTAGCCGTTTCTTCGGTAATGACGATCGACTCCGGAATGGCAAATACTTTTTTTGGATCTCCGGCAATGAATTCATGGGAAAATATGTTGAAATAGGCCGGATCCACCCAACAGGTATCAGGAATCCGGATATGTTTGTCCCCTATTCTGCCCTGGAGTTCTATGGTGTCGAAAAACCTGACTGATTCTTCGATCTCCGGTATGGAAGCGGTAATTTCCGGGCCCAAGGCCGGGGGAGTGGTCGCGTAATGCCGGGTTGTCTCACCGATGGAGCTTATCCCGTTCACGCGGTAAATTCTGTCGGCATGCTCATGGTGGCGGTCATAGCTCAACTCATCCGAGACATAGAGGAGGATCAGCAGACAGCAGGCCATTCCGATGGCTAGGCCGGCAATATTGATGAAGGAATATCCTTTATACTTTTTAAGGTTCCTTAGGGTTATTTTAAGATAGTTTCGAAACATCGTCCATCTCCTGCAGAATTCTCAGTGTTTTGCGTATACTTATGAAACGTTTTGACTGCAACTCTATTAAGCAAGAAGTGTACCAACAGAGTTTTCAGGGTAAATGATTTAGCTGGGGAATTAAGGTCAGATAAATTGTATTACTCTTGAACAATACCTGTTCGTAATCGGACAGTCAACAGGGGAATCTGATTTTTTTTAGAGAGATCGAGAATTCTGTGCGGGCGTCTCTTGGTTTTGGAAAAGTTTGGCATTCACCAGCTGGTGTTCTTTTTCATTGAAAGAATTGGCCACATTGGCGTCCAGGTTTATCATCGCCTGTTCCGTAAATGGTCCGAAATGGAGATAAAGGGCTGAGAGAACAACTCCGAAACGGAAAGCTTTGGGATTTTTGACTAAACAATGAGCAAGAGTCAGCCAGAAGTGTTTCCTGTAGGAGGCTTTAATTCCCATTGCCTTGATCAGGCCTAAAAATCCTCGCCAATTTTTAAATTGCGTTTTAACAGGGGTTTTTAGCCGTTTTTTCGAACAATCCAAGAGAGGAGTCAGTTTTCGAACCCGACTAAAGTATTGCTCCGGCTTGTAGGCCGTGCTAACGATTTTCCTGAAATCGTGCAGGATCTCTTCTCTGGGCCTCAGTGTTTTATAGTTCAATCCGACCAAACACTGGTCTCCCACATTATCCCCGGCCATGTCAAAATCTTCACCCAAACGGCCTTCTTTGGCCAGGCGTCTTGTGAGTTGAGTGTTCGGTAATGCGTAGAGCAGACCAACCATGTTTGCGGGAACATATGTTTTCTCAATGCAATCCAGAATTTTATCTGCAACGCCGTCTTTTTCTTGATCGAAACCTACGATATATCCTGCGTTCACGATCATCCCGTGCTTGTAGATTCTGTGTATGCTTTCAGAAATGGACCTGCCAAGATTGGATTTTTTATTTGTGCTCAACAAAACTTCTTCATCTGGCGTCTCGATACCCACAAAGCAGCTGCTAAAGCCCACCGTTTGCATTAGATTCAGGAGTTCCTCGTCATCCGCTATGTTCATCGAGGCTTCGATGCTGAATTCGTAGGGCCAGTTGTGTTTCTCCTGCCATTCCACCATCTGAGGCAGAAGGCGTTTTGCAGCTTTTTTGTTCGCTATGAAATTGTCATCAACGATGTCGATGTGACCGCGATAACCGAGATCGTATAGGTTTTGGATTTCTGCAATGATTTGACTCGACTTCTTGACTCTGGGAGATCTTCCGAACAATTCGATGATATCGCAGAACTCGCAATTGAAAGGGCAACCCCGCGAGAACTGAACTCCCACGTGCAAATAGCGGTCAAACTTCACTAAATCATACCTGGGGATTGGCGACAGGGAAATGTCCGCTTTTCTATCCCCGGCAGAGTAAACGTGTTCGGCCCTCCCGTCACGGAAATCCTTGAGAAATTCGGGCAGGGTGATCTCTGCCTCGCCCAAGACCAAATGGTCGGCATTGTCGTAGAAATGAGGGCTTGATGTGGGATCCGGTCCTCCGGTCACAAGAGTTTTATCGTAGGATTTTATTTTTTCAATCAGCTTCACATGTTCAATTTGCTGAGAGATCATCCCTCCGCTGAACACGACATCTGCCCATTTTATGTGATCCTCTGTCAGTTCCTCCACGTTGCAATCAACCAGTTTCAGCTCCCATGACTCTGGGAGAAGAGCGGCGACTGTGGCCATGCCCAGAGGAGCGGCCGGATATTGAGCCCCGAGGAGTTCGCACGTCTTCCGATAGTTCCAGAATGATGGAAAGGTGAAACGAGGATACAGGAGTAAACATTTCAAAAGTGGATTTTGTCTGTCAAAACTCATAATTTTTCCTAGTTATTTATTTTGCTTGAGGCGCTGAATGAAGGGCGTCAGGTCATTTTGTCTCAGAATCTAAAATATTGCAAGGGAAATTTCAACAACCGGAGGTCCTGAATGCGCATTCCCTTACTAAGACGATAATTTTATGCCCTTAGTTCCTTTCGCGAATTTAAAACGAGTGTCCCTTACATATCGACACAGATTCTGAAGCCGACATATGAGGTATCGGGGGGTTGAAATTTGGCTTTTTGATCTGTGGGTGAGACTGCAGACAATCCTAGCACCTTCCCTCTGCCGTCTTCTGTTCTGCACCATTCCGAGACATTCCCCCCGAGGTCGTACAGTCCAGTCTTTCCGGCAGGGTTCATACTTCCCACTTTCATCAGAAGAGACCTCTTTTTTTCCAGCTCGGCAATCTTCTCTGCCAAGAGCTCGACTTCATCCGGAGTGGGGGAATAGCCCGCCCAGTAATCCAGATTGTTTTCTGTGTTGCCCTTAGCCAATGCTGTCAGTTCTTCCATTTCTTTTTCGGTCGGGAGCCTGAACTTTTTTCCGGTTTTTTCACTCAACCATTGACAGTAACCCTGGGCCTCATCAAAGGTGACGTTATTGGCAGGATAATTTTCGGTACCAGCGGAGAATTCGTAACTAGTTTTATACTCCTTGAACTGAGCCCGGGTGATTTCAAAACGGGATACCATCAGCGCGTTGTGCTGCACTGTTTCCGGAATGAGGATACCGTTGAGCTTTGTTCCGTAGAGATGGTCTGCCCGGGCGATTTTTGTCTTTTGCAGCGCGATGCCCAGCGGGGAAGCGGGGTCAAAGGCTTCGTTTGGCTCTTTGGCTGTCTGGAAGAGATATGTGTCGTACCAGGTCATTTCCTCTTCGACTTTCCGCCTCAAATGACTCAGCTTTAAGAAGCCATGGGGCTCGCCGGGAAAGAGAAGGAAGCGTACCGGAACTTTGCCGATTTGTTGGAGGGCGCGGAAGTGTTCCCAGCCCTGTTCTGTGGGCACGTTCACGTCTTCGGTGCCGAAGAAAATAATCGTCGGCGTGGTGTTCTTTTCCAGCTTGAAAAGAGGTGAGACCTTGACGTAATAATCGGGCTTTTCCCAGGGGGGGCCGCCGAAGTAGGCGTCGGCCCAAGCGGCGCCGAAGGCGACATTGCCGTAATCCGAGATCCAGTTGACGTCACCCGCACCGGCGCACAGCGCCTTGAAAAAGTTCGGCCGCTCGATGCAGCAGGCGATAGACAGAATAGACCCGTTGCTCCAACCCATAATGCCGACCTTATTCGGATCGACGAGCCCTTTTGCGATCAGGAAGTCGATGCCGTTCAGTATATCGGGCACTTCATACTCATAATAGTGCAGTTTGATGGATTCCATCCATTCAAGCCCGTATCCGCCGCTTCCGTGGTAGTTGGGCCGAAGCACGAAGGCTCCTTTGCTCGCCAGGAGGTTGGGGTATCGGAAAGGATGTTCCATGAAGGAGTCCGTGTCCGTTCCTGTCGGACCGCCGTGAATGACAGGCACGAGAGGGTATTTTTTCCCTTCCTCGTAGTCATGAGGATAATAGAGGATACCTTCGATCGTGTCTCCCAGCGCTCCCTCCCAGTGGATGATCTCCGTTTTAGCGATGTTTTTTGTCTTCAGAAAGCTGTTTATTTCCACGAATTCTCTGGCGTTTGTGATGGCATTGCCGGAGAGAGTACCCGCCATGTATTGTTGAGGCGTGGAGGCGGTGGAGTAGGTGTAGAGGATTTTATTCCCTTTTTCGGCAAGCGCGAGAATGCCGTAATGGTCGGCTTTGTCATCCTCGAGCCAGGAACGAGACCATGTTTTGGGGCCGGTCTTCCGGTAGATTGCCAGTTTGTCGGTCACTCCGTTTGCTAAGGAAACCAGGATACCGTCCTCGGTGACAAAGGCCCCGAAGCTCAAATACCTGTCCCAGTCAAGCTCGACATCGGTGTGTGTTTTGCTCGCCACATCGAAATAGACCAGCTGCATGACAGAGACAAAAGGTTTTTCCGGGTTTGAGCTGTGCATTCTGGCGCAGTAAAAGCCCTTGCTGTCTCTGGTCCACATGAAGCGGAACGGAAACAGAAAGGGTTCAGTGAAGATTTCCTCTCTGCTGTTGTCTTCCAGGTTGTGGAGATATTGCCGGGGCGGTATTTTCTGGTCAAAGGTCCAGTCCACGGATTGATTTTCGTTGGTGACAACCCATTTTCCGTCAGGAGAAATGGCGAATTCCGTGATGACATTGGGGTTTGTGGTGATACGCTCGATTTTTTTTGATTTCAGGTCCAGCTTGAAGAGACGGACCGGCTCGTAGTGTTCCTGGTCGGCGACAACTATGGCGTCATCCTTTTTTTCCTTCAACTTTTTCTCCCTGAAGGTCTCCTTTTCCCGGGCGTTGAAAAAGATCGTGTCGTCATCGACCCATTTGAACGAGATGACTCCGTTTTCCAGCGTTGTCATCTGATAGGGCTCTCCGCCGGGAAGATCGATCACCCAAACCTGATTCCCCTTCTCGCGGGAGGAGAGGAAGGCGATCCTCTCTCCTGATGGAGAAAAGAGTGGCGATCTGTCATTCTCTTTCCCCCGGGTGAGCTGGATGTCCTTCTTGTTTTCTAGAGAGGTGAGCCATATCTTGGATAGCATGACATTTTTTTCTGTATCGGGGGTTGATTTCGACCAGACCACCCACTTTTCGCAGGGCGATATGTGGAAGGTTCCCGGTTGTTCCATTTTGAAAAAGTCATCCACAGTCCAGGCCTTAGGGTCAGTTTGTTCTTTGAGTCCAGCCAAAGAAAAAACGGTCAGAATTAGACATGTCAATAGGCATGTCCCTATTTTTCTTATCATTGCGCCTTCTCCTTTTTGATGTGATGATGCCCTTATCGCAAGATTGTCTTGCTTTTGTTTTTCTTAGTTTATGACTTTATGTCATTGTTATAAGAAAGCATTATTCTAATCCTTATTCGGTTTTATGTTAACAAAAAAATGATCGCAGACTGTATTTTAAAATCCGATATCTCATGAAGAGTTGAAAGAGTCCCAGTCTATGTGAATCATGTGATTCAATTGATATGGCGAGGCTTGTTTGTGTTTGATTGAGCTAATAGGTTGGGCAGTGTGGTCTTTCCGAATTCTGATACAAACCGCTATCTGACCGAGAGATTTGTTCAAGCCGTTCCAGGTGATGCTGGGTGGCGGAATCTGGGATGGCAAACGGATCCTCTCTGAGTAGCGGGCTGAAGATTCCTTGTTAGAACACACCAGGAAAGACGAGAAAATCCAGTACGTCTATCAGCGGTGGCTGCACACCTTTAAATCCTAAACAGACCGGTCAAAACAGCCAGGGGAAAGGGTTAGGGGGGCAGTTGATCATGATTGCACCCACGTTCAATCTCGTCGCCGTCACCACAGCCCTTAATTTTAAAGGGACTGGTCAGTCCTGGGAAAAGATATTCAGCGACGACATCCTTCCCTCTGCCACGCGATATGAATGAAAAAAGGTTTCAGAGGTGTAGGATTTAAGGGCAAAGTGAAAGCGATTATAGAGTTTTGAACGGAATAAAAGCTTTGATTAAAGCCCACTCATAACAATCTCAAGTTTTTCCTGGGCCTTTTGTACTTCCGGGTCATCCGCGTATTGCTGGATTTTCATCATCACTGAGCCGAATTTTCCCCACAGCTCCATCATTTTTGCCCCCTCTTCGCCCAGTTCTGGAGGTACATTTTGGCTGCCTTTGAATTCCGGATACTTCTCTTCCAGTTTCTTCATCTCCGGCACGATTTTCTCCATTTCGCCGGCGAAGGCCGTCACAGCAGCGGCCACGTCTTTGGCGTTATCCGCCTTTTCCATCTTGGCGAGGAAGCCTTCCAGAACCTTGTTGCTCTTTGCCACCACTTTTTTGGCATCCGCGTATTTCCCGCCACCGCAGGCGATTGTTCCGAAAATAAACACGACCAAGCACAGACCGATCATCCATTTTGTTACTTTCATCCGGTCCTCCTTTTGAGCCAATCCTAATACAAAAAAACCCTTAAGTATACAAATATATTTTTAAATTTCTGCGGATGTGTTGGATCAGATACGGAGTGAATTGAGAAAAAGCTGGCTGTGGTCGTTATTTTTTGACTGATGCAGGCTATTTAACGACGAAGTCAAAGGTTTTGGTGAAAAATGTTTTTTTGTAATGATCCTTCAGAGTGAGAGAATACGTGTACTTGCCGGGGGGGATATCACTCACATTATTGGTGAGATAGAAAGGAAGGATGGGGGTTGGGAAAATCCTTTTGTAGTTGACCCAGTTATTCCTCTGGAAGATGACTTCACCCTTATCGTTGGCGATGGAGGCATCCTGCGAGACCCAAATTTTGTAAGCATCTCCTTCTTTGAGCATATGATATCCATCCGGCTCCATATACAGAAGAAGTGCTTCTCCCGCCGTTATCTCGAATGAATCCCTGGCATCGTAATCCCCAAAATCCCGCACTTCCGTACACATGATGAGCTTGGCCAGATGAAGATCCAACATGTTTTTGACGAGCATCATCGCTTCAGCCAGATGATCGATAGTTTTTTCGTAGTCTCCTTTTTTGAAATGACTCAGGGCCGTTGTGATTGTTTTTTCGATGACTTCGGGATCGGTCTTTTCGTTTGCGCTCAGATCACGGTCATAGGGATTCCCGAATGCTAGTAGATTGAAGAACACAAATAAGATAAAAATACTGATTAATCCTGTGGAAATTTCTCGCCGCATATTTTCCTCCTTCTTTAGATAATACTAATGATTACTTATCATTATTACTGATTATTTATTTTTTTTGTTTCGTCGAAATTCCCACTTAAAGATCTTCTCTGTTTTGCATGTCGTGTAATCTCTTTTATGGTGGGAGCAATCATCGATCGTTACTTTACCGGACCCAGCCATGAAAGTCGTTCCATCTCCTGACGTTACGAGATATTCAGGAAAAGTCAGTAGGCTGATCCGGGAAATATTTGTCTTTTTCTCTCCAACCAGCACTGATATGCTTTCGGTTTCGTTTTTGCATTTTCCAGTTGAATGAATGTAGGATGCAATTGTAATCGCCGTACCTGCTTTACTTGCATGGTATATTGTTTCAGCTCTTCCTGCTAGATCTGTCTGTGTTTCTTCTGACTCAAGCATACCTGGTCCGATCAAAGAAAAATGCATACTTTCATTAACCATGGCTGAATCATTGCATTTGAGTTCCACGGTTATCCTCGTTTTTTCACCGATAGCCAAGTTTTCCTTTTCTGCAGACATAAACATACTCGGAGTTACACATCGGAGCCACCGATGGACAACGAGTGGATAAGTGTCGACAAATTCATATGTGTCTTCCCCGTGCCGCTCTTCGAATTTTTCTTTGTGGGGAAACTGGCCAATTTGTGTCCTTCTTCCCGTATCCTCTCCCACGGTCTTTTCAACTTGTTCAGATAGGCCATCCGGATCTGTATGTTGAAGTACAAAGTAGTAACCAGCAACTTCATCGCATCCCCATTCATCCCAAAGATAAGGCAGTCCTGGCTCGTTACTTAGAAACGACATGATACACTTATCAAGTGTTGCAGTAAGATCACCTTTCACCACACCTCTTGCCCAAGGATCAACTACGATCTGAATGGTTGTAACACCTGATTCTGTTCCCATCGACATTCCAATAGATAGAATCAGTATTATGCCGCAGAATAAAAAACGATTAGAACGAACCATCTTTAAATTTTATTCAAGATCAATCGAAAAGGATTTAGTTTTTGAGGTTTGCACCAAATACTCCCCATTTTAACAATGTCCACACCCTCAAATTCTAACAGCAGCTTATCACGACAAAAGCACCGTGGTCAATGGATCTAAGTGCAATGCGTACCCGAAATGTGATCTGGGAGAAGTTGATGCCATCTCATCTTAGAGAAATCATGTCGCAGCAACGTGATAATGTCCGGTATTAGCAAAATAAAAATGTCCGGTTTTATATTAAATCGTGTAAGGTTTTTCTTTACAAAGGAGAGCCTGCATGAGGAAGGACATTTTAAGGATGAG